>ULWY01052949.1_pt1 | contig 75172 bp, 71 predicted proteins | sample 1960761 | NCBI WGS metagenome assembly ULWY01 (sample SAMEA4835824, study PRJEB28245) | human gut metagenome | biome: gut microbiome; material: fecal sample | place: Denmark | collected 2008 | reverse complement strand
CCATTGAACTACACCCGCATGTACGGTTTGCTGTGTGAATTAAGTCGGGGTGACAGGATTCGAACCTGCGACCTCCTGCTCCCAAAGCAGGCGCTCTAGCCAAGCTGAGCCACACCCCGTTCTATGTATAACAGACATAACTGTTTGTTATCATTTCTTTGTGTCTCTCACAGCGACAAAAGTTATTATATATTAGTTCATCTCATTTGTCAACACTTTTTTTATTTTATTTTTAAAAATGTTTAATCGAGATAATTCAGTGTAAAATGGGCATCTCCTGCATGATCAATCTCCATAATAATGTAAGAAGGTTTCCTGTTCTCCTGCCTGGGATAGGAAAGGCTTCCCGGATTAATTGCAATGATGTCACTGTCAATCTCTATTACAGGCTTATGTGTATGTCCATACATCACAATATCAGCCCCCTGTGCAATGGCTTCCTGCTTCAGCATCTCATTGCCCATTCCTATGTAATATCGATGACCGTGTGTTATCATAACACGATACCTACCGATTTGTAAAGTCTTTTCTGAAGGAAGTTCTGAAAAAAAATCATTATTGCCGCTGACCATCTCCACAGGACAGCCTGCAGCCTCTTTTATTGTGTATTCACTGCCCTCTACATCACCTAAATGTATTACCATATCCAATTTGCCTACTTGTTCAATTACTTTAAGATAATTGTCATTCTGGTGATGTGTATCACTTACGATCAATATTTTCATAACTTTTGTCCTTATCGTTCCTCTGTTAAAATACGTTTCATTTCTTCAAGAGCTTTGCCACGATGACTGATTTTGTTCTTTTCTTCCGGTGAAAGTTCTGCTGAATAGCACTGATATTCAGGTAAATAGAAAATAGGATCATAGCCAAATCCATTCTCACCTTTTTCTTCATATCCTATGCGGCCTTCTATTGTTCCTCTGGTGATCCGCTGTGTTCCATCAGGAAGGATTGCTGCGATCGCACATACGAAGCGGGCTGTTCTCTGCTCATCTGCAACGCCTTCAAGCCGCTCGATCAGATTGGCATTTTTAATATGATACGAAGTATCTTCTCCCATATATCTGGCTGAATAAATTCCGGGTTCTTTATTCAGATAATCAATTTCAAGTCCGGAATCATCTGCCAGCACGATTGCCGATATTCCTTTTTCTCTGGCTGCCTGTGCTACTGCTTTTGCCTTGATCACTGCATTTTCTTCAAAAGTGCTGCCATTTTCTTCTATATCTAATACGATATCCGCCTGCTTCATGGATTGTATGGGCAAACCCATATCCGCCAGGATCATGCGTATCTCCTTCATTTTACCTTCATTACCTGTTGCAAATATAATTCTGTCAGCTTCTATATGTAAATTTTTCACACTGATCACCATGCCTTTCCTTATGTCTTATCCTTTGGGTGTAGCATAAACAGACAGAATCTGTTCATACATATCTGCCAATGTGTTCATTAACTTCCGGTTCAGATCATATTCCAGTTCCGGTCTTTCCGATCCATCCCGTGTTGTATAATAAATTGTCAGCGCAGCAGGAATTGTTGCATCCCTGACTAAAGGGCACTGTTCGTCCGCTTCTGTAATGCTGACTGTTCCTGTCCCATAAGTATGGCTCATACTGTCCGTCATGATCGTTGCCAGTTCCACACTACCAAAATCCGGAATAAAATACTCTGAATTACATAATGTTTCTATCTTTTCACAATCCGCAGACTGCTCTACTCCGATTCCAAGAACCATATCTGCATGAATATGATCTGCAAAATCAATGATTTCCTGCTGTGTGTAATCATCCTTCATCTGATAGGAAGCAAATATTTTCATTCCATACTTATCTGCCAGCTTATCCAATGTCTGCATATCCTGACCCGATAATCGGTTGCGTTCTTCCGGATCAATATAAATTACTGAAACAATATCATATTTATCCCTGAGTGGAGTAAAAGACACTGACAGCGAATTCTGTTCCTGTGTCAGTTCATAGGCATAGGCATCTTTGCAATATAACTCGAGAACAATATCTTCCTGCTGTCTATAAACCCCAACAGCTTCCATAATGTCAGAATCACTGGTTACCTGTGAACCGGCCTCCACGCATGCTGCTGCTCCCTTTAGTGTAATGACCAGTTTATCGTTTACAAATTCTTCCCGTATGCTGATATGATCCTGGCTTACAGTCTGTGTAAGAGGAAGGACAAACTTTGCTCCCGCCTCATCCACATAATTGACCTGTATATTATGTCTTACCTGTGACTCTGCTGTCTCCCTGCTGTCATCTTTTCCTCTAAGGTTCTGTGCGCTATATGTATCAAAATACGTCTCATTCGACTTAAAGAACACCATGATACCGCAGCTTATGATCGTAAAAGCCACCGTCCAGATTATTGCATATCTGTATAACTTATCGCGTGCCTTGAGCCTGTCCATACCCTTATGCCTTTCTTGGCGGCTTAGGACCCTGGAACTGATAATAGTAGGTCTTCATCATACCGTTATATATTTTTCTGTTCTTATCTGCTTTTCTTCCAATATCTTTCTGCGCTTCCTCATAGGAAGTGATAAGATATAATGACCATGTATCCAGCATTTTAAAGCGTTCCCCCAGTTTACGATACAGCGGAGGGATATTGGCCTTTTCTTCAAGACGTTCTCCATAAGGAGGATTGGTAATGAGGAATCCATATTTACCATCATTTTTCAATTTATCTACGCCTCTTTTTTCAAAATGGATCAAATTCTCAACGCCAGCCAAATGAGCATTCTGTCCGGATATCCGAATCATTTCTTCATCTATATCATAACCATATATCTGTGCCTTGACGGACAGATCTACCATAGAACGTGCCTCTTCATATGCATCATCCCAGAATACTTTAGGTACGACCTGCTCCCATTTCAATGCTGTGAAGCCACGCTTCATACCCGGCGCGATATTGGCTGCCATCATGGCTGCCTCGATAGGGATCGTTCCACTTCCGCAGAATGGATCTACAAGAATCCTGTCCTCTTTCCACGGTGTCAGCATGATCATAGCTGCTGCAAGATTTTCTGCAATGGGCGCCTTCGCCGTAAATTTACGGTAGCCTCTCTTATGAAGAGAATCTCCTGTCGTATCCAGACCTACCGTAACCTCATCCTTCATTAAAAAAACTCTGACAGGATAATTTGCACCATCTTCTTTGAACCAGTTAATATGGTAGATATTCTTCAGACGTTCTACCATCGCCTTTTTCATGATTGACTGAATATCTGACGGGGAGAACAGCTTACTCTTAACGCTGGCTGCCTTGGCTACCCAGAATCTGCCGTCTGCCGGTATATATTCCTCCCATGGAAGTGCCTTGGTATTTTCAAATAATTCATCAAAGGTTTCTGCATGGAAAGTTCCTACTTTTACCAGGATTCTTTCTGCAGTCCTAAGACCGATATTTGCACGGCACACTGCCTCTTCATCACCCAGGAAGGTTACACGACCGTCTTCAACGAGCAATACATCATAACCCAGATCAATAATTTCTTTTTTTAATACTGCTTCCAGCCCAAAATGGCAGGGAGCTATCAACTCATATTTTCTCATAGTTTTATATTACATTCATATGCAAATGTCGTCAATTAAAAAATATCCTTATCCAGCAAAAAGGGCGGCTGTAAACGCCGCCCCGGTTCCCATTAGAATCTGCTGCTGTTGCTTGAATTATTGCGGCAGTTCTGCTGGTTATTGCTGTCTTCATATTCGTCTTTGGAGTTCTGAGAATTCTTTGAATTCTGAGAAGTCTGTGAATTCTGAGAATTCTGATAGCTGTTCTTTGAGCTGTTGCTGCTCTTGTTCTGATTCTGATTCTGTTCATCCTTGTAATTGTTGTTTGTTCCAGACATAATATATACCTCCAAATTTTGACGGAACTATGATTTACCATAATTCCAATATTTTCGAACATACATTTTATTATTTTCGTATGTTCTAAACATGCTTCCATGCTACGTGAATAGCATTTGCACATTTGCACAAAAATATACCGTGCAAAATATTTACATATCTGGTTAACTTTTGTTACACTGTCCAAAACTGTTAATTCTAATTTGGTAAATTTTGTTTTCTGAAAATTATTGACCTTTTAGGTCAGAATTGATATACTAATATCAGTAAAGAGATACTCCTTCAATCCTCTTTACAACCCTTATATATTAATTATTTATACTCCCCTTAACGAAAAGCGGTCGCAAATACGACCGCTTTTCTATTGCAATTTTTATTAAATTATTTGACTATTATAGTCAATTATTGTAACCTATCAGACAGATTAAATAGAAAGAGAAACGCCATTTTACGGCATTTCTCTTATTTTGTTCCTTTATTTTGTCAACATAATGTAAAATTTATGTCCTAGTATAGCGTTTTCTAAATAACTGAACCATTTACGCAGAATGTTTTTCAGAAAGTGCATGTCAAAAAACGTAGGCGTAGCGGGCTACGCTGAGGATTTTTGACATGTGCTATCGGGAAAATAGGCAAGTAATATGGTTTAGTTAATTTAAAAACGCTATACTAGTATCGCCTTTTCCAGGATTTGATCAGGCTATACACCAATGCGATCATAAGTGCTACCAGAATCACCGGTGCGAAGAACGATATCAATGAAAATGCTACTACAATAACCAATGCAATGACCAGGATTGCCACGATAGAAAGCAGCCATGTCGGTATATTTATTGCTTTCTTATATCCTGTTTCATTATTTTCCTCATCCTGTGTTCTGTACGTATTGGTATTTTCCTGATAAAAGCTGCTGCTGTCTCCATTTGCGAACTTATTACTCTCTTCTATTGTCTTGGCAAGCAGTCTGGGATCCCCAAGCTGATCCAATACTTCCTGTTCTGTTTTTCCGGAATTCATCTGGCTGTTTATATAATTTCTGTAATAATTTTCATTATCTCGTATGATACTGTCGGGAACTTTACCAACCAGTGCTTCACGGAAGATGTTCAAAAATTCTTCTTGTCTCATTCTAGTTATCATACCTTTCTTCTATGAGGTTAGAACTATTGTCACAGATTTGCACTCTCTTTTGTAGTTCTGACTGTATCGTATCATGTTTTGTACTTATCGTAAATTGGTGAGGTTAATAATTTAGAAAAACATAAGAAATGCGGTCGAATTTCTTCGGCCGCATTTCTTTATTTTGTAAAATTATTTTTGAAATTAAGCTTATTGAGCTTTCCAAGCGTCATACTGTGACTGGAACTCAGCTAATACATCCTGATATCCAGCTTCATCAAGTGCTGCCTGATATGCATCGATTGTAGACTCTACATCTGCTGATGCAATACCACCATTTTCAAGAGGGAAACCATAAGTTTCAAATACGTTCTGGCAAGCTGCGAACTGAGCTTCTACAGGACTCTTGTCGAAACGGAAGCCTGCTGCTGGAGAGGTCTTAGCACCGCCATTGAATTCTTCATACAAATCTGCCTTATTTTCAGGCTCGCCTGCAACTGGTGTTACGATTGTAGCTGATGCTGATTCCCACATGGAGTGGTTGTATTTATCGGAATTCTGAACTACCTGACCATTCTCGTCATAGCTGTAATCTTCACCTTCGATACCGAATGTCCACATATCAGCTAACTTGCTGTCTGTGTAAAGAAGACCCATGAAATCGATACAAGCCTTAGCCTGTTCTTCAGTACTGTTAGCTGTTACGCACCATACAGAACCAAGAGCTGATGTTGAATGTGCCCATCTGTCTGTTACAGGTGTCATTACAACTTCCTGACCATAACGGGAGTTAGCTTCTGCATTTACAGGGATATCTGTCCACCATGAGAACGCCCAATCCTGTGTCTGTGTTGTTGTATCTGTTGTTGTCTTTGTTACATCATCTTCTGAGATATAGCCTTTTTCAGCCCAATCAGCCATTAATGTACAGAATTCCTTGTACTGATCTGTCTGGATTGTATCTACTACTTCGTTAGTGTTCTTATCAACTGCTACCCAGTTAGCCGTAGCATCTGCTGTGAAGAAGTCAAAATCATTGATATAGAATCTGTAGAACATTGCTGTCTTCTGTGTTAACCAAGGATATTTAAGTCCTTCGCTCTTAGCATCTGCAAGCATTGGCTCGATGTCCTTGAGAGTCTTAACAGTAGATAAATCCCATCCGTACTTATCTGCAAGTTCCTTACGAGCCATGATATCGTAGCCTTCTACATTGTCCTTATATACAGGAATGAAGTAGATTTTGCCATCATATTTGGTAGCTTCCCACTGACCTTCGTCCATGGAATTGTATACATCTGTACCCTGAATCAGATCTGTCAGATCATATACAGCTTTCTGAGGAACCAGATCATTTGTACCAATTACACTTTCCCATGAAGCTGTCCACAATAAGTTGATTTCATTATTAGCCAGTGCCAGGTTAGCCTTATCTGTATATTCGCCTGAACCGATATCTGTCAGATTGATCTGGACATTAATCTTGTCACCAATATAGTCATTAACTGCATCCTGTACCTTCTTAACCTGTTCTGAATCAGGATTTGCAAGGTTGAAAGTTGCTCTGGTTACGTTGATTGTAACCTTATCACCTGAATCTGTTGTAGCTGCTGCGCTATCCCCTGTAGAGCTGCTCTCTGTAGCTGCTGTATTATCTGCTGCAGGTGTTGTTGCTGATGTGTCAGTGCTTGCACTTCCACCACATCCTGCCAAAAGTCCTACAGACATTGCAGCTACCATTACTGTAGACAGTAGTTTGTTAATAGTTTTTCTCTTCATAGAAAATAACCTCCCTTTTAAATTGTGTATATTCTCTTAAGCGCTGCTGTAAACACAGTCACTTTGAATATCTGAATAAATCAACCTTTTACAGAACCAACGGTAAGACCCTTTACAAAATACTTCTGGAAGAAAGGATATACTACCATGATCGGTGCGATTACAACTACTACCGTAGCCATTGTTGCAGAATACTGCGGAATATTTCCACCCATAGCCGCTCTTGCAGAAGCAGGTACGTTAGAATTGTTAAGCAGGAACTCTATACTCTTCTGGATATTAACAAGCAATAACTGTAATGGTTTCTTGTTATCGGAAGTGATGTAGAGCAATGCGTTCTGCCAGTCATTCCAATAAGCTGTTGCCATCATGAATCCTACTGCTGCCAGCGACGGCTTCATGAGTGGTAATGTAATCTGGAAGAACGTTCTGTACTCGCCTGCACCATCAATCTTGGCTGCTTCCATCAATTCAGCCGGGATACTGTTTACAATGAAGGTTCTCAAAATGATTACGTTCATTGTACTTACACATAATGGTAAGATCAGCAGCCACAGGCTGTCCTTTAAATGATAATAGCTTGTAAAGATGATGTATCCGGAAAGCTGACCACCATTGAACAGCATGGGGATCAACAGATATATCGACAAGAACTTGGCAAGTTTAAATCCCTTACGGCTGATCGCATATGCGAACATTGCCATAACCATAAGTCCAAGGAATGTACCGAATACTGTCACAAAAATCGTAACGCCATAAGATGTCAGTAACTGTTTGCCATATCGAAGTACTGCGTTAAATCCTGCCAAAGACCATTTAGTCGGCCAGAAACTGAAACCATTCTGATTAATTGCCACTTCATCTGTGAACGCTGCAATAAATACAAGTAAGATAGGAAGCCCACAGAATAACGTGTATAACAACAGGCAGAAGCCTAATATGTACTGGCCTATTCCCTTTTTTTCTCTCCTTGATGGAGCCAAGTCAGCCTTATTACCCTTTTTACTCATGTCGTCTCCTCCTTTAGAACAATGCATTTTCCGGTGAAATCTTACGAACCATACCATTTGCAAACAACATCAGCAGAAGTCCGACAATAGACTGGAAGAAGCTGGTTGCAGCTGTAAATCCGAAGTTTGAATTCTTGAAAATCGCATTCAATACATAGGAATCAATAACCTGTGTTGTAGGATAAAGAATTCCGCTGTTTCTTGTTACCTGATAGAAAAGACCTGTATCAGATCTCATGATACTGCCAACGGAAAGCAATAACATAACTGTTATCATTGGTACTAATGCCGGCAGTGTAATATGTCTGATCATCTGCCACCTGTTAGCGCCGTCAATCTCGGCCGCCTCATATAAGGCTGTATCAATACCTGCCAGAACTGACATGTAAAGTACCGATCCATAGCCTACGCTGTTCCAGATCTTAACGATTGTCAGAATAGCCGGCCACAGAGATGGTGTCGAATAAAATCTGGTAGTCAGTCCAAATGTATTATTCAGGATACCTGTATCTGTACTGATAAATGCATATACTATAAACTGTACTGCTGCATAAGAGATAAATACCGGAATGATCATAATTGTCTGCATTGTTTTTGCGATCTTTTTAAATACAAACTGATCAATCGCAATAGCCAGTACTACATTTAAGAATGTACCGATTGCTGTAAATATCACGTAGTACATCAATGTATTCTTCGTCATTGTGACAAATGTAGTTTTGGAAGCCAGCAGATATTTGAAGTTATCCAAACCATTCCATGGGCTTCCCCAAATTCCTTTCGTGTAATCAAAAGACTTGAACGCCATCACAAGACCTGCCATTGGCACATACATAATAAAAAACAGTATCAGGAATGCCGGCAGGGCAAGTACTACATGCGCCCTATGTTTCCAGGTGTTCTCCAGAAAGTCTTTCATAATCATCGTCTCCTTTTCACATTATTATCCTTTTACGATTCAGTCTATATGTCTGATACAGTCTTGCCTTCTATGAGGTAACCTTTAACTGTGTACTGACCTGTAATAGTTGATTTAGGTTTTTCAATCAGGTCTATCAGTTTTTCTGCAGCCATCTTACCGATATCCACAGTGTTCTGTTTGTATGTGGTCAACACCGGGTCGATCTGTGAAGCTATCAGTATTCCATCATAACCTGCTAATGAAATATCCTGAGGAATTTTCAGTCCTCTGTTCTTCATTACATTCATTCCGCCAATTGCAGAGAAATCATCAGGATAAAGGATGCAGGTCGGTGGATCCGGCAGATCCAGCAGTTCATTTGTTATAATTGCTGCTGTGTAAGAATCTCTGTATTTTGACTCTCTCACATATTCCTCCGGTACCTCGATTCCTCTCTCTTCCATAAAACGGTAATAGGTAGATATACGATTCATTGTAACTGTGGAATCTTCACCGTGTATATATGCGATCTTGCGATGTCCCTTACCATATATATATTGAAGCAATGCCTGTATGCCATCTACATTATCCGACATAATAGAGATTCTTCCATTATATACATAGTCAATTGTAACTACCGGCAACTCGCTCTGCAGCAATTCAATGACCTCTGGATTCTTGTAATCCACAATAGCGATCATCACGCCATCCATTCCTCTGTAAATACTGTGTTCAAGATAGGACATTCTGTCCTTTCTCAATCTGGAATTATTCAGGAATGTAATATCGTAACCACTATTCTCAGCAGTTACTTTAAAATTCTCAAGTACTTGTGCAAAATAGTCATGCGTCAATCCGCTTCCTGCATCATCTTTATATAGAACGCCAAGATTGTAACTCTTATTCGTTTTCAAAGCTCTTGCAGAAAAGTTTGGATGATAGCCCAGCTCTCTTGCTCTTTGTTTGACCATAGCCTTAGTTTCAGTACTGATGTCACTATGATTATTCAAAGCCTTACTAACCGTAGCAACCGACACCCCACACGTTGCTGCGATGTCCTTCATGGATACCATAAGGTTATGCTCCTTTCTTGTCAGAGATGTTAACGACCAGGAAGAATTCCCCTTTTATTTCCCCTTATTTTTTCTCTTAATCGTTTACGTATTTTACTATATATCATTTTGCATAGTTTTGCAATATTTTTTTGAGATTTTATATAAATTTTGCCATACTTTTTATATATCAATTATAGAAAATATCCATTTTCTCTTTATTTATTGGCATTTTCTATATATTTTGCCTTTTTTGCATCGAATACGAATACGTATTATGTCATCTGTTTTCGAAACATATTTCATTTCATTTATTTTTCTCTATTTATTTGATTTTTCCCTTGTTTTTGCGATTTATATACTGTATAATGCATGCATAAAGGCGTACTTAAACGTTTTCTTAAATAAGAGCTAAATTATTATATTAAATAGTAAAGGAGAACACGCTATGAAATTTGGTTATTTCGATGATGCCAATCGTGAGTATGTTATCACGACTCCCAAAACACCACTTCCATGGATCAACTATCTGGGATGCAACGAATTCTTTTCCCTGATATCCAATACCTGCGGTGGTTATACCTTCTATAAGGATGCTAAGTTGCTGCGTCTGACCCGTTATCGCTACAATGATGTTCCTTATGATACGAACGGTAAATACTTCTATATAAAAGACAGTGATACGATCTGGAATCCCGGCTGGCAGCCTACCAAGACAGAGCTTGATTCCTACGAATGCAGACACGGTATTGGATACAGCCGTTTCAGTGGTTCCAAAAACGGAATTCAGGCAAACATTTTAAGTTTCGTTCCTATGAATGACAATTGCGAAATCTCACAGTTAAAGATAAAGAACACTTCCGATCATGAGAAGAAGATTTCTGTTTTCTCCTATGTAGAGTGGTGCCTGTGGAATGCAGATGATGATTCCCGTAACTTCCAGCGAAACTTAAGTACAGGTGAAGTAGAAGTCATCGGTTCCACAATTTATCACAAAACAGAATACAGAGAACGTCGTAATCATTACGCTATTTATACTGTAAACGCTCCTATCGCCGGTTTCGACACGATTCGAGAGAGTTTCATTGGTACATATAATGGTGCTGATAAACCAGAAGCTGTTCTTGCAGGTAAATGTACGAACTCTATGGCAAGCGGCTGGGCTCCTATTGCTTCCCAGCAGTTGGATATCACTCTGGCTCCCGGTGAGGAAAAGTCCTATGTATTCTTATTAGGCTATGTAGAAAATCCGGAAAACGAGAAGTTCGAAGCTCCTAATGTCATCAATAAAAAGCCTGCCAATGCCATGATAGCCCGCTATCAGACAGATGCCGATGTAGAAAAGGCTTTTGCTGAATTAAATGAATACTGGGAGAAACTCTTATCCAGATACGTTGTAGAATCTTCTAACGATAAGGTCAACCGTATGGTAAATATCTGGAATCAGTACCAGTGTATGGTAACTTTCAACATGAGCCGTTCTGCATCCTATTACGAATCCGGTATTGGTCGTGGTATGGGCTTCCGTGATTCCTGTCAGGATCTGCTCGGTTTCGTTCATCTGATTCCCGACCGTGCAAGAGAAAGGATCATCGATATTGCTTCCACCCAGTTCCAGGATGGCAGCGCATATCATCAGTATCAGCCTCTTACCAAGAAGGGTAACTCCGACATCGGCAGTGGCTTTAATGATGATCCATTATGGCTGATCGCAGGTACCAGTGCTTATGTACGTGAGACCGGAGATCTGTCCATTTTAAAGGAAATGGTTCCTTTTGATAACGACATGAGTGTTGCTACTCCACTTATGGATCACCTGAAACGTTCTTTTGACTACACAGTGAACCATAAAGGACCTCATAATCTGCCTCTGATCGGTCGTGCAGACTGGAATGACTGTCTGAACCTGAACTGCTTCTCTGAGCATCCCGGTGAATCCTTCCAGACCTTCGGACCAAGTGAAGGACCTGTTGCAGAATCCGTATTTATCGGCGGTATGTTTGTAAAGTACGGCGAAGAATACGCACAGTTGGCTGAACTTCTGGGTGATACAGCAGAGGCTGCAAGAGCCCGTAAAGAAGTCGAGATCATGAATGAGGCGATCTTAAAAGATGGCTGGGATGGCGAATGGTTTGTCAGAGCCTACGATGCATACAGCCACAAAGTTGGTTCCAAGGAATGTGAAGAAGGTCAGATCTATATCGAGCCGCAGGGCTTCTGTGTTCTGGCCGGTGTCGGTGTAAAAGAAGGACTTGCCGAAAAGGCACTGGATTCCGTTAAAGAAAGACTGGATACCAAGTACGGTGTTATGATCCTGCAGCCTGCTTATACCAGATATCACCTCGAACTTGGTGAAATCTCCTCTTATCCACCCGGATATAAGGAAAATGCAGGTATCTTCTGCCACAACAATCCATGGATTTCTATCGCTGAGACTGTAATTGGCCGCGGAAACAGAGCTTTTGAGGTATATCAGAAAACCTGTCCTGCTTATGTAGAAGATATCAGTGAGATCCACAGAACTGAGCCTTATGTATATTCACAGATGGTAGCAGGCCGTGATGCCAAATATCATGGTGAAGCCAAGAACAGTTGGCTGACAGGTACTGCTGCATGGACTTTTGTAAATATTTCCCAGTACATCCTGGGTGTATATCCTACACATAATGGTCTGAGCATCAATCCATGTATTCCTGAAGGCTTCGGAGATTTCAAGCTGACCAGACGTTATCGTGATGTGAACTATCATATCACAGTCAAAAACCCAAAGAACGTTCAGAAGGGTGTTGTATCCATGACTGTTGACGGTAAGGCTGTAGACGGAAATGTCATTCCATTTGAAGCCGGCAAGAGCGATGTAAATGTAGAAGTTGTTATGGGTTAATATAGTTACTTTGTCATACAAAAAGCTTCCTGTTGAATGCAAGCATTCACAGGAAGCTTTTTTTCATGGTTCTGAATAGTTACCATATGTTCAATGTTCGCACTTCCAGAAGTACGCAGAATATGGTGGAAGTTTGCTTCCTCCGCCAAAGTCATGGGGTTCCCCTGTAATAAGATCAACAGCCCTGCCACAACCGGCATCAAAGTGAGCAGTATACTCATTCTCGTCTGCATTGATGGCTACAAATACTCTCTCTTTGTCTGTCCTACGCTCAAAGATACATTGTCTGTTAGTCAGCACAACGGAACGGAAATCGCCATACTGAAGGGCATTGCTTGACTTTTTTGCCTCCGCAAGTTTGGCGATCCACTCGGATAATTCATTCCATACAGGAGCCTCAAAGCACGCTCTCAATGCCGGATCTCCCTCTGATTTCTGAGCCTTTGCCCCCCATTCACTGCCATAATATACGCAGGGAATTCCAGGCATGCCAAAACACATGGCATAAATAAGCGGCAGGTGTTTTTCATTGGTCAATATGCTGGCAACTCTGGTCACATCATGATTATCCACAAAAGATAACAGGTGTTTCCCACGATATAATGTCCAGTCTTCCGGCCCAAACTGTCTAAGCAGGGAATGTACGATCTCAAACATATTCATGGAATTGAAGCTGCTGTACAATCCTTTATAACATTCATAATTTGTTGCAGAATGCAGCATGTCATCACCGACCAGTCTCTTATAATCACCATGCAGCATCTCACCTACCAGGAAAAAGTCCTGTTTCTTGCTGTCACAGAAACCGCGCAGTCTTCTTGCAAACTCTGGAGACAGGCAATATGCCACATCCAGACGTAATCCATCAATATCAAACTCATCAATCCACTGTGCTACACTGTCCAGTATATGGACTACTACATTTTCATTTCCCAGGTTTAGTTTGACCAGATCATAATTGCCTTCCCAGCCTTCATACCACAATCCATCATGATATGGTGAATCACCACCGAAATTAAGCATGAACCAATTGCAGTAAGGGGATGCTTCCCTGTTCTTCAGTACATCCTGAAATGCCCAGAATCCACGTCCAACATGATTGAATACACCATCCAGAATAACACGGATGCCATTCTCATGAAGCTTTTCAACCACATGTTTTAAATCTTCATTGGTTCCAAGCCTCTTATCAACTGTTCTGTAATCTCTCGTATTATACCCATGGGTATCCGATTCAAATACCGGCGAGAAATATACCGCATTGATTCCCAGTTTCTTCATATGCGGAATCCAGTCAATTACTTTTAAAATCCTGTGTGTAAGCACTCCATCATTCTCAAAAGGCGCGCCACAAAAACCTAACGGGTATATCTGATAAAATACACTTTCATAAGCCCACATGTTCATCATCCTTTCTTTCAGAAGATTGATTGAATTGTTTCTAAGTTGTTTTAAATGTCTACTATTATATGGTACTCATTCTTTTGTATTTTGTAAAGGAAAACCACAATTTCCACAAAGTTATCCACACATATGTTATTTAATCTTTTTTGCACATTTTATAACCAGTCATTCCAGAATTTTTCCACTCTCCTGGATATTTCATCTACACTGACTACCTCATACTGGCTCCACTCCCTTGGAAACATACGTCTGTACTGAAATGTTATAAATCTCTCATCTAACAGGGCGATCACCCCTACGTCCTGCGCTGTACGGATCACTCTGCCGGCTGACTGCAGAACTTTATTCATGCCCGGGAAACGATATGCATAGTCAAATCCATTCTCCCCCTGCTCATCGAAGTATTCCTTCAGAAGTTCTCTTTCACAGCAGACTTGCGGCAATCCGGTACCAACGATCATTGCCCCGATCAGACTGTCATTTTTGAGATCGATTCCTTCCGAAAAGATTCCTCCCATAACACAAAATCCTATCAGGATCGTGTCTTCATCCTCTTCTATATCAAAAGAAATCTGTGAAGTAAGATCACAGTCTGTATTTCCGGTAAATCGATTCAGAAATTCCTCTCTCATCTGCTCACTCATATATTCTTCCTGAACTACACATTCCATGCAGCTTTCATCAAAATATTCCTGCATAAAGCAGTCATATACTTCCTCGAGAAATGCATGTGATGGGAAGAATACCATGTAATTTCCATACCGCTGTTGCACGATCTCATAAATATATCTGGCTATTTTTCTGTATTCTTCATCACTTCGTCTTGTATACTTACTTGTTACATCATTCGCCAATAATAACTTGCGTTTTTCTTCCTGAAAAGCAGACTGGGCATATACCTCGTAATCCTGTTCTTCACCACCCAGCAGTTTCTTATAGTACTGAATGGGTAGAAATGTGGCAGAGAACAATATCGTACTTCTGCCTTTCTGCATGCAGGCTTTAAGGTTGTTTGCGGGATTGACACAGAACAGTTTCAGCATGAATTCTCCTTCCTGAAGCTGTTGGCTGTAGACCACATAGTTCTCATCCATAATTTCATACATATTAAGGAAATGAGCAATATCAAAATAAAAATCCAATAAATCCTTACGTTCCGGCATAGTTTCATGTTCTTCCAGAAATTCATCTAACGTAGCATAAGCTCTGGTCAATGCCATAACAAAAGGAGCAATCATGTCTTCTCTGCGGTAATTCTCACATTCTCTTTTCATAGCCAGAAGTTCCTTATTGCACTTTTCCAGTTGTTTCTCAAGCTTGGGACTTTCCTTTTTTACCAGCTTCTTCATTTTGAGGAAATCTTCCTTATAAAGGGCAGCGCTATACATCTCACGTCCCCTTTCCAGCAGATTATGTGCCTCATCGATCAGAAAAATATAATCTTTTGCTCCCAGACCATCTGCAAAAAAGCGTTTAAGATATACATTAGGATCAAACACATAGTTATAGTCACATATCACCGCATCTGCATACAAACTCATATCCAGACTCATTTCAAAGGGACATACGTTGTGTCTTTGGGCATACTCCAGTATCGTATCTCTGGTAAAATGATCCTCTGACTGCAGCAATTCATACATTGCATCATTGATCCTGTCAAAATGTCCCTTGGCATATGGGCAGTAATCGGGATTACATTCCGTTTCCTCCATGGGACATATTTTATCTTTTGCTGTGATCACTACTGTTTTCATTCTGAGTCCTTTATCAGCCAACAGTTTGAAACAATCCTGTGCAACTGTTCTTGTGATCGTCTTGGCGGTCAGATAGAACAGCTTCTCTGCCATTCCCTCTCCCATTGCTTTCACTGACGGAAATACAGTTGAGATGGTCTTGCCTACCCCTGTTGGTGCTTCCAGGAAAAGCTTTCTCCTGTGATATATTGTCTGATATACATAAGTTACCAGCTCTTTTTGTCCTTCACGATAAGGAAAAGGAAATACAAGCCGTTTAATAGACTCTGTACGTTCTTTGCTCCATGCGAATTGAAAATCCGTCCATTTTTTATATTCTGTCAATAATTGTGTAAACCATACCTGCAATTCTTCATAAGTATATGATTCATGGAAATACTTGATCTCTTCCGTTTCCATATTGCAATAAGTCATACGCACACCTATGGATTCCAGTTGGTTCCGGGTGGCATAAATATATGCATAACATTTTGCCTGTGCCAGATGTACCCCTACCGGCTTTGTAATACGTTTTAAATCCCTGTATGTACCTTTGATCTCATCAATTACAACATCCGGTATATCTATAATGCCATCTGCACGACCTTCTATCACTACATCATAATCACTGGTTTTCCATGTATAGCGCAATGCTACTTCTGCATGATAATCACTGCCCATGCGGCGCTGGATCATTCTGTGGATTCTGCCACCGTCCTGCATTGCTGTATCAGAACCGCCGGTTCTTCTGTTATCAATATTGCCTTCACGCAGAATAAATTCTACAAGTTGTCTGACCGATACATGTATCTCCATGCGGCTCCTCCCTTCTCTACGTTCATCACCATGATTTTCTGTAACATACATAAGCTAAAAACTCCCTGTAACTGCTATAGTACTATAACAGCTACAGGGAGTCAAACTCACTTATTGATCTGCCAGATTATGCAACACACAGGCTGTCAACATAACTTTCAAAGTCATCATTCTGGCCTGCATATTTTATTGTCAAAATAGAATTAAAATCGAGTCCCATTACACCAAGAATAGATTTTGCATCGATAATAAAGTGATTATAGAAAATATCAATATCAAAATCACACTGTGAAGCTTTGTTCACAAAATCCTTAACTTCTTCCGGTTTCATTTTAATCTTACGCTCTTTCATCTTTACAATCCTTTCCTGCAGTCATAAAGAAATAAATACCTTTATCTGCCTTACATCTTTCTTTACCTTATGCGGTAAACACCACTGATGCATGTGCATCGGGTCATTAATTTATACAAATGATTATTATACACGAAACCTTAGCAATGTAAATACCTTGAGGAAACTTTCGTGCAATGTGTCGTTTCCCTGTACCTGATCATATACAAAATGCATCTGTTTTCGTTAAAATATATACTAAATCCAGTTAAAAATCACAGGATATTGTCTCTTTTTTAGTTCATTTTAGCTTATTGCTATCGAATTGGATCATATATTTTCTCATCCAGAGCGGAAGCATATTGCATTGTAACTCAGGATTGATCCGTTCCGTAATTGCAATTTTCTCGCAAAAACAGGTAAACAGCTCCCTGTATACTGTTTCCTCCTGTGAAAACCTTAAATTGCTACCATCAAAATTACGATCCGTTACCAGATACCACTGATTATATTGTGGATGAAGTCCAAATATTCCTCTCGTTTCATCATATACTATAAAGTTATCCGCTGGCAGTCTGTCTGCAAAATGAGGCATTAAAAAAGGTAATATATCACTCTTTGTACCTATTTTGGCATATAGTATGCCATTCTCCAGTTCTTCAAACCTTAAGAATTCTATCCACTTATTTAATTCACGTACAGCTCTCCTATAGTATGTGAAGGTCTGGTGGATTGCATCCTCTCCCAACCGCTCCAGTATTTTCCTGTCATGTTCACGCAGACCTGTTACGATGGTATGATATACAGCATCCGCTTTATTCTCTCCATCTGAGACCATTGCCAGACACAGATCATAATAATTGCTACTACCCAACTCCCTTTGTAATGTTCTGATGACTTTTTGTGCTTTATCTCTGTCGGTTACAACAGTAAGATAGGAAGTACACAACATAGGAATCATTGGCTCTTCTACCATTAGATGTATTCTGTCATGGGAATCCAACGCCTCATCCTTTTTCAACCGATACGCTTCATAGACACCTGTCAATATTCCATCAATACTGTTCTCACATAACAGGACATACTGTTCCATTAACTCACCTCCCGCTTCTGTACTCCGGTGGCTGTTTCCTGTCTGAATACCCTGAGCTGCTCTTCACTGTCATCGAACAGGGACAGTTGCCTGTAAGTGACACCATCTCTGTCAAAAGGAAGTCTCTCATGTACTGAAAGCAGATTTCGTGTTATATAATTCTCATCCATTTTGGTATGGTACATCATACGTCCGCTGCAGGTAATAAAATAAAGTGCTCTTTTAAGGACAACCCCTATCTTCTTCAAGTCTTCAAAAGTAAGTACTGCTGTTCTCCTGGCTCCACAGATTCTTCTGGCACTGTTGACCCCTATTCCCGGTACGCGAAGCAGCATATGATAATCTGCCCTGTTTATTTCCACAGGAAACTGTTCTAAATGCTGCAATGCCCAGTCACATTTGGGATCCAGCAATATATTAAAGTTGGGTCTGTGCTCATTCAGCAGTTCTTCTGCCCTGAATTGATAGAATCTCATCAGCCAGTCTGCCTGATATAACCTGTGTTCCCTCAGCAGAGGAGTTCCTGTATGCAGCGCAGGCAGTTCCTTATCCTCATTAATGCTGACATAGGCAGAGTAGAATACCCTCTTTAATGCAAATTTATCATAAAGCCCCTGCGCTACGGACATAATCTGATAATCACTCTCCAGTGTTGCACCAATGATCATCTGCGTAGACTGCCCTGCAGGTACAAAATGCGGTGCATGACGATATATTGCTACTTCATTCTGTCCCTGTATGATTCCCTGCTGTATCTGCCGCATTGGTGTAAGGATATTCTTTCTATGCTTATTAGGCGCCAGCTTCTTCAACCCATCCGCCGTAGGAAGTTCCAGATTTACACTCATTCTGTCTGCAAGAAATCCTGTTTTCTGTATCAGCAAAGGATCTGCCCCCGGAATCCCCTTTACATGGATATATCCTCTAAAGCGGTATACCTCCCGTAATTTGCGTATTGTCTGATAGATCAGTTCCATGGTCATATCAGGATTCCCCACGATTCCTGAACTCAAAAACAGTCCTTCTATATAATTACGCCTATAAAAATTCATCGTCAGTTCACAGATTTCATCAGGAGTAAAGGTTGCACGGGGTACATCATTGCTGCGTCGATTCAGACAATATTTACAATCATAAATACATTCATTCGATAACAATATCTTCAAAAGAGAAATACATCTGCCATCAGCCGAGAAACTATGGCAAATCCCCGCAGAGATACAATTACCCATATCTGTGCCATTTCCCTTACGGTCCACTCCTGAACTTGTACAGGATACGTCATATTTAGCCGCATCACTTAATATCTCCAGTTTCTCCATAACTGTCTGTTTCTTTGGTGCAAATGTTTCTATCGTGATCCCATTACCTGTCCGGTCCATATTACTTATCAAACCTTTCCTGATCTGCAACCGTTTCAAAATGTTACATTCCATGCAAATATTTTCTGATCTTTTTATTCAGAACTTGTGTTCTGAATATTTGTTTGTTATAATATACCATACAAACGTTCGGAATGCAACACTCATTTTTTTCCATTGTGAATAGGAAATGGCTATTAATGCATTAAAATGTACTACTTTTTGACTTCCTAATTGTCACTTTTTTTACTATAATAAATATACATTTGTAAACAATTCAAGAAAGGTAAGGGGTTACTTTTATGACTGCTTTTCAGTGGTTCTATTCTTTTCTCAAAAGGCATAACCATAAAATGTTATTCGGACTTGTGCTCGTAACGATCATCTCTGTACTTGCTATTGTAAAGCCTATCGTATCAGGTGCTATCGTAGATGACGTTATCACAGGGGGACAGTATGAACTTCTCCCGAAACTCATTGCACTGCTGATCATTATTACGATCATCCGCGGTATATTCCGTTACTGGTCCCAGGTCATTTTTGAGACATGTTCCCAGGATGTCCTTTATTCCATGCGCGATACTGTATACCGCAAGCTTCTTCAGGAAGATTTTGCTTTCTATAATAAGAAGCGTACCGGCGACCTGCTAAGCCGCCAGACAGGTGATATGGATGCGATCCGTCATTTCGTAGCATTTGTTATTTATCAGGTGTATGAGAACATTTTTCTGTTTTTCTTTGCACTAATCATGATCTTCACTGTCAGTTGGCAGCTTGCACTGTGCATGTGCATCATCCTTCCTTTTGCGGCTGCAGTCACATTCTGCCAAACGAAGGAAGGCCGTCCCAGATTCCAACATATCCGCGAACAGTTCTCCTCTCTGAATACTTTCGTGCAGGAGAATGTCAGCGGCAATCGTGTGGTAAAGGCATTTTCCAAAGAGGACTATGAAATTTCCAAATTTAATAAAGAAAACGATGCCTACCGCGATGCAGAACTTGCCGCCTCTGAAATCTGGACAAAATACGTACCATTATTTGAATTTCTGTCCAACATGCTTACTGTTATTTTAATGCTGGTGGGCAGTATCATGGTTATACAGGGAACTATGACCCTGGGTAATTACGTTACGATCAACGGATATCTGTGGATGCTCATGAATCCGCTTCGCCAGATTGGATGGAGGATCAATGATATTCAGCGTTTTACTACTTCTGTAGAGAAAATATATGCTACCTACAGCGAAGAACCCAACGTTAAACGACCGGTAAGCGGTATTGAAAAGAAACAGCTTACAGGCGAAGTGGAATTTCGCAATGTATCTTACAGTGCCGACGACGAAGATATCATTCATAATGTCAGCTTCCACATTAAAAGTGGACAGACTGTTGGTATTCTGGGTTCTACCGGCTCAGGCAAATCAACGATCATGAATCTGTTATGCCGTTTCTATGACGTAACTGATGGTGAAGTTCTTGTGGATGGTATTAATGTCAAGGATCTCGATCTGTATAATCTGCGTGCCAATATTGGCATGGCAATGCAGGATGTATTCCTTTTCTCAGACACCGTAGAAGGTAACATCGCCTACAGCCGCCCTGACTGTCCTTTTGAAGAAGTAAAAAAAGTGGCCATTATGGCTGATGCAGACTCCTTTATCCAGGCCATGCCTGATGGGTATGATACAATAGTCGGTGAACGTGGTGTAGGACTTTCCGGCGGTCAGAAACAGCGTATCTCTCTGGCAAGGGCTCTTTTAAAAGATCCTTCTATTCTGATACTGGACGATACCACTTCTGCCGTAGACATGGAAACAGAAAGCTATATCCAGAAACAATTAAGTTCTATTGACCATAAATGTACGATTTTTGTAGTAGCATACAGAATATCCTCTATCAAGGATTCCGATGTCATTCTGGTTCTGAATGAAGGACGTATCGTGGAACAGGGTACACACGATGAACTTCTCGCCCAAAATGGTTATTATGCTACTGTTTTCCGTCATCAATATGGCGAATATGAGCAATATATCGGGCAGCAATCCTCTACACCCGGAAATGGAGGTTATCATGGCTAGAAATAAATATGATATTGATGAAGTCATGGAAGATAAATTTGACATTAACCAGTTAAAACGCCTTTTTACTTATGTACGTCCTTATAAAGGACAATTGGCACTGGCATTGTTCCTGATGCTTTCTTCCTCTGCACTGACCATGCTTTTTCCAACATTTATTATGAAGATCATGGATGACTACATACCAGCCAGAGATGTTCATGCGATCATACGTATTACTGTAGCAACTGTAGTGATCGTCCTTTACTCCTGTATCTGCATCCGCTATAAGATCCGTATTACAAGCCGGATCGGTCAGGAGATCGTACATCAGTTAAGAAGCGATATTTTCTGTCATTTGCAGGAACTTCCTTTCTCTTATTATGACGAAAGACCACATGGCAAAATACAGGTGCGTGTCGTAAATTATGTAAACAGTTTAAGTGACCTGCTCTCAAATGGTATCATTAACACCATTACAGATATGTGCAACCTGATCTTCATCCTGATTTTCATGCTTACGATCCATGTGAGACTCACGCTGATCTGTCTGTGTGGTCTGCCGATTCTGGCAGCCGTTATTATCGCTGTAAAGAAAAGGCAGCGCAGTGCATGGCAGATCCAAAGTAATAAACAGTCCAATCTGACTGCCTATATTGCTGAAAGTATCAATGGTATCCGTGTTACTCAGTCCTTTGTCCGTGAAAATGAAAATACTTCTATTTTCAACCGTCTCAGCGGTAATTATCGTGATGCCTGGATGACTGCTGTAAAATATAATTTCCTGATGTGGCCATGTATTGATGCTATCTCTACAATTACAACAGCATTTATCTATGTGATAGGCATTAGCTGGATTTCAGGAGAATTATACGGTGTAACCGTTGGTGTGCTGATTGCTTTCTCTTCCTATATTTCGAGATTCTGGGAACCAATCAATACACTGGCGTCTTTTTATAACTCCCTGTTGACTGCAATTGCCTATCTGGAACGTATCTTTGAAACAATTGATGAGCCCGTGCAAGTCAAAGATGCACCAGATGCTGTTCCAATGCCGCCTATCAAAGGAGAAGTTACCTTCCATGATGTATGTTTCAGTTATGAAGATGGCGTACAGGTCCTTAATAAAGTAAACTTTACTGCCAAACCCGGTGATACTTATGCTATCGTAGGTCCCACCGGTGCCGGTAAATCCACTATTGTGAATCTGATCAGCCGTTTCTATAATGTAGATTCCGGTACGATTACAATAGACGGCACAGATATTTCCAAAGTCACATTAGCTTCTTTACGCAAACAGATGGGTATTATGATGCAGGACAGCTTCATCTTCTCCGGTACGATCATGGATAACATACGTTATGGTAATCTGAATGCAACCGATGAGGAAGTCATTGCCGCTGCCAAGACAGTGTGCGCTCATGATTTCATTATGGAGATGGAACACGGCTACCAGACACAGGTAAATGAACGAGGAAGCCGTCTCTCCGCAGGGCAGCGGCAATTGATCAGTTTCGCCAGAGCCTTATTGGAGAATCCTGCTATTCTGATACTGGATGAAGCCACTTCCAGTATTGATACCGAAACGGAAATTCTTCTACAAAAGGGGCTGAATAGACTATTGGAAGGTCGTACTTCCTTTATCATTGCCCACAGATTATCCACGATCAAAAATGCGAACTGCATCATGTATGTGGATAAGGGTAATATTCTGGAGCGCGGAACCCATGAGGAACTGCTTGCAAAGCAGGGAGAATACTATAAGCTTTTCATGTCACAATATGATTTTCTAAATCAGAATTAGTCACTTATATACAAAGAAGCTATGAACATCACCTTACGAATGATGTTCATAGCTTCCTTTTTAATGCCTGTTATACGAACTGATTTCTCTGTTCATCATAATGATAATCAATTGCACTTAATTTATCGACAATATCCTTTTTGTCCACATCCAGATCATCACATAATGCATCCAGACTGCTGTAAAAATCACGCAATTTCAAATTAACAAAACTTAATAACATAATCGGGTCCTTTGGTATCATCTCTTATCACTCCTCTACATACTTAATCCAACTATAATAAGCTCTACACTCATAAGATCGCTCATTCTTCCTGTTTTCACGTCTTCATCTGCCTGCACGCAATCATTTAATGCTGATGCCAACTGTTCCTGACGGAATCTCATTGCCTGCGGAATATATTTCTTTTTCAGGAAATAAGCATTCAATCCTGTTTTCTGGGCTATGGTATTATCGTCATAACCTTTCGCTTTCATTTCTCGTACCTGAAGCAGGATATTGAACTGTCTGGCGATCAGGGACAGTATTTTAAGTGGTGCTTCTTTTAACGCCAACAGGTCATAATACAAATCTAATGCCTGTTTCTGTTTCTTATCAGCTACTGCCTCGACCATATCAAATATTTTATTCTGGACTCTGACTGTGCACAGCTCTTCCACATCCTGTACAGTGATTCCCTCTTCTTCATATTTATAACAGATCAGTTTCTCTACTTCATGCCTGATATTCTCCATATCAGTACCTGTTCTGTCAATCAGAAGATTCAGGGCATCTGCTGTGATCAGCTTGTTTTCCTTCTTCAGAAGTCCCATGATCCATTTCTTCAATGTAGCTTCATCCTGAATGTCACATATCGCCGCATATCCATTGGAAGTTACTGCTTTGAACAGTTTGTTGCGTTTGTCAACCTCTTCTTCTACAAAGATCATATAAGTCGTTTCCGGAACATTTTTTACAAAATCCGCCATTCTCTCATTTCCAGACTTCATCCAGCCGCTGTTCTCAATGACAATGACCCTGCGTTCTGCAAAAAAAGGCATCGTTCCAGCCATATCTATCACTTCATTCACATTAATATCCTTACCGGAATATATACTGCAATTCATTGTATCCTCCGGTGAGACTAATGCATCTTTTAACTTATCCCGATACTGTTTACGCAGATATGCTTCTTCTCCATATAACAGATATACATGACTAAATGTTCCTTCTTTAATATCCTGTATTACCCTCTTCATATTTATCTATTATACCTTTCCGTAACCTGCAAACCTTCAGGCACTTCTTTTCACACTATTTTCCCACAAATGCGACCGTGTGTCAACGTGAGGCAAGCCGCTTTATTTCTCTGCATAGCTTTGCATCCTTACCCTGTCCTTTGATATTTTTATCATAACAGCCCCGCTCTGATCTGTTCGAAATACTTTGCTTCCTGTCCTTTCCAACCGTTCCAGAACTTCCGTATGAGGATGTCCGTAACTGTTATTTTCTCCACAGGATATGACTGCCACCTGCGGTTTTAACTGTTCCAGCAATTGCTGTGAATTAGAGTATTTAGAGCCATGATGGGCTGCCTTGTACAAATGACATTTCCAATCTTTGCCTAACTGCTCCCTTACCCTCTGTTCTCCATCCAGTCCTACATCACCTGTAAAAAGTGCATGAAAATCTCCATATTCCAGTTTCATGACCAAAGATGCTGCATTCTTATCTCCTGCATCATAGGAAGCGCTCGGATGCAGTACTTCCATTTGTACCGTACCTGCCTGTATCCGATCTCCCGTCTGTACATACTTAACAGGAATCTGCCTGTCACGACACAGTTCCATCAATTGTTCATATACTTCGTCTCTGACAACTGCCTGCGCAACCACAAGCTGTCGTATCCGGATTCCCTGACTATCCTCCAGCAATTCTCTGATACCCGATATATGATCCTCATCCAAATGTGTTAAAAATACCGCATTGATCACATCTGTTCCCATATATTTCAAAAAAGGAATCAGTGTATATTCTCCCAATCCATTCTGTGAAGTCGAACCCGCATCGATCAGGTAATGGGAACCATTATCTGTCTCTATCCAGATACCATCCCCCTGCCCTACATCCAACATGACAACCTCCAAATTGCCATATGTCTTTCCCGTCAACATGATAACCGATGCCAGAATCCATGTCATTTTGAGCCACATAGGCATACAGATTCTTCCTGCCTTCATATTCTTTGTGCGATGCAGAAACCAAAGTAACAACATCATCACATAAAAGACTATGATCCTCCAATTCTCCGGTCTGCCTGTTATCCACGAAGCTTCCGGCAAAATCAAAGAATATTCACACAGCCTTTCAAACAGGAACAACAAAACATGGCAGCCTCCTGCCGCTAACTGTGCAATCCCCTGTCCTGCACCTGTTACCATTCCTCCGCAGATCACGCAGGCTAATCCCGATACCATTACAAGTCCCATCGCCGGAATGATCAACAGATTCAGGATAAAAGAATATATGGGAAACTCATAATAAAACATAAGCATAATTGGAAAATGCACTGTAAATATACTTAAGCTAACGCTAATCCCCTCCTGTAGTTTGCTCCTTACCTTCTTTCTCCAATATTGTATGGTCGTATCCGTTCTGTTATTAAATGACACTTGTGTCATATCTGTTTTTATCACTTCCAGCATACATCCAATGCCAATAATTGCCCCAAAAGACAACAAAAAGCCTGCCTGATACAAATATAGCGGCTGTTCAAGCAAAATCCCTACAGCGGCAAGCGCAAGTGCCGTCAACATATCATAGGTCCGATGTAATAATTCAGCTCCCATCTTCATGGCAAACATAAAAATAGCCCTGTATGCTGAACTGCTCATCCCAACCATTTGTCCATAGGATAGCATGAAAAGGATAGCAGTACATGCTGCCGCAGCCCTTGGACATCTGATTCTTCGCAGTAATTCATAGAAGCCCATCCCCAGAATGGATATATGGAGCCCGGAAATAGCCAGTACATGAGCAATCCCGCTCTTTTGGTACAACTGTTTACTGTCCCTGTCCAGTTCGGTTTTGTTTCCAAGTAACATTGCTTTCATAATGGACGCATCCTTTTCATCCATATATGACTCCAGGATTCTCTCCATATGTCTGCGTAACTGATACAGTTTCTCCCTCCAGATATCATACTCCTGACTTTCCGCCAATATTCTTCCATGACGCATCTGACAGTATATCTTCTGCAAACGATAATACTCTCCCTGGTCAAATCCTCCAGGATTAGAGGCCTGTTTGAAATTCTGTACCTTTCCTGTTACCATGATGGTACTTCCAAGCCTTGGCTCTCTGTTATCTTCCATATAACACAGAAAGCCCTCTCCATTCTCTTTATAAAGATACAGAATCAGGCTTTCATTCTTATATTCTTTTGCTGTTACTTTACCCTGCCAGGTCACCTCACTGCCTTCTGTTCCTTCCTGCAGCGCATGTTCCAGCATCGGTCGTATCTTAAGTATGATAAAAACAGCAGCCACAAATGCCATACACAAATAGCATAGTGGTCTTCTCATTTATTTTTCTTTTCCTCTATTGTACAAGCTGCAGATTTCTTTCAAAAATTGTAGTCAGATTATATTTGTCGCGAAATTTAATATCCTTCTTACCATCTATTGATATCTGCACTTTATTTACATTACTTAATTCTACCAGTGAATTTGCAATGGAGTATATTGTTACATCACTGGTTACATTATTTACAGGTGTCAAAAATGAACTGTCCAGATTTACATAACAGATCCCATCCTTAACAGTAACTCCCAAAAGCTTTGTTTGTGGATTGATCGTCGGATATGACTCATCATTTGCCGGCCCTGCTATCAACTGCTCTACGATCAGTTTCTCCATGGAAATGTTAGATACATCAATATTATGAACCAGTTCACGATTGATTGGGATCAGACTATCCCCTGATTCATTTGCAAAATAGAGGCGTATCGTAACTTTCTCATAGGAATTCATCTGCTCGCCTTCGTTATCGACAAACATATCTGCCGTCATGATTCCAAGCGCATTCCCTGCCAGATCTGTGAGCGGTTCCCCACCGACAGTGATCATAACATATGTAACTCCGGGAATCTCCGTAAGACTGCGCACCAGTGCCGCTCTGGTCAATACTTCGGTCGTTCTGGACAATTCCTTATATTTTTCTCCCAGAGAAACTGTAACCTGCTCTCCTTCCAGAGAATAATTAATGATATTGATGCCTCCTGACAATGTTGCTTTCAATTCCTTATTTTCGGGTACAGAACACAGCAGAGTTAATACTTCCACGATCATTTCCTTTGTGGTAGCTCCCTCCAGATAATGTTCCTCTGTCACAATTTGGGTCTCACTTTTATTCAGATACGATATTTCTACCGAAGTTCCCTGATTTTGCTGTTTGCCACATCCTGCCAGACATATCATCAATACTGTCATAAGTAACAGTAATATTATATTTTGGCTTTTTTTCATAAGCTCTATGCCTTTCCAAGCTTTATACCGGTGCAATATAAGATAATGGAATCCTTACCGTAAAGGTTGTTCCTACACCTTCTTCACTTTTTACATTAATAGAACCTCTGTGCATAACGATAGCATTTCTGGTAATCGCAAGTCCCAGACCGGTTCCTCCTATCTCCCGTGAATGAGATTTATCCACACGATAGAAACGCTCATAAATATGCTCTATGGACTCCTGTGGGATACCGATACCGGAATCTGATATTTCTACCGAAAAATACTGATGATCTGCATCCAGGATTACTTTTACCCATCCACCATCTACATTATATTTGATCGCATTTTCCACAAGATTGGAAAGTGCCAGTGTCAGTTTCACCTCATCTACTTCCGCACTGACCTTACGCCTGCTCTCAAATACCAGCTTAACATTTGCCCTTGCAGCGATCGGTCCAAGTCTTTTTAATATAAGCTCTAACAATGCATTGATATCCATAGGTTCCACATTCATATCTGCAGATGTTCTCGTCATCTTCACCAATGCCAGGAGATCTGTAATAATTTTATTCTCACGGTCAATCTCATCCGCAATATCCGTCATGAACTCACGGTACAATTCTGACGGAACATCTTCCTGGGCCAGCAGTGAATCAGCAAGCACCTTCATGGATGCCAACGGCGTCTTAAGTTCGTGGGACACATTGGATACAAACTCCTGTCTTGAGTCATCCAGTACCTTCATTCTGCCAAGCATCTGGTTAAATGCATCACCGATATGCTCTGTCTCTATATATTCAGTGACATGGATCTCTTCATCCGTAAATCCGTTCTTCACTTCATTAATTGATTCTGTGATCTTCTCAAATGGTTTCAACAAATATCTGCTCAGAAAGAACGCAATACCAAACATCATGACAACAACCAGTATTTCTATAATATATGCTCTGCTCTGTAAATACTCATAGCTTGTAATGATAGAATCTGTAGAAACGCTTGTTAGCATAACGCCTGTTATTTTGCTTGTATTTGTAATACCGGCAAGTGTATTGCCTGTGCTCTTTGACTGACTGGAAACTTTTTCCTCAATAGGTACTGCTATTTCTATATAGTTATTTCCCGCCATATGAGAGGAAATACCCTCTCCTTTAAAGCACCGGATAATGTCCTCACTGATCAGTAATTTGCCCTCACTGATTCCGTATGTATCTTTGATGATCTTAAAATTTTCATCAATGATGAATACTCTGCCATCATATAGATTCGATAGCTGCGCCAATTCTGCATTCACTACTTCATTACTGCTGTCCAACAGATAATTATAAGTCAGCAAATGATCCGCTATGATCTTAACCTGGGTCTGTACTTCACCGGTACGTGAATCGATCGCATTTGCCATATATCTTTCTCTGATGCCCAGATACATGATCATGCCGGGAATACTTCCTGCAATCAGAATAATCAGGAATATTCTGAAACGCAGACTCCTGAAAATCTTATTCGTTCTGATCTTATTCCAAAGTTTTGACACCTTATTAGCTCCTAACCTTTGTAATAGTAACCCATTCCCCACTTCGTATGTACATACTTCGGCTCACTGGGATTGGCTTCTATTTTCTCACGCAGTCTTCTGATGTGCACATCCACTGTACGCACATCCCCTGGATAATCTGCTCCCCATACCAGCTTCAGCAGGTTCTCTCTGCTGTATACTTTATTGGGATTGAGCACCAGAAGTTCTAATACATCAAATTCTTTCGTTGTCAGATTGATTTCTCTTCCGCAGATATAAAGGCGCTTGCCATCACAATCCAGCTTCAGATCTCCTGCCTCAACGACCTGCTGCTCCTTTTTGGCACTCTCGGACTTGCCGGATGTTCTGCGCATGATCGCTTTGATGCGTGCTTTTACCTCTAATATATTAAAAGGTTTTGTAATATAATCATCTGCACCATATTCAAGCCCAAGGATCTTATCCATGTCATCACCTTTTGCAGTCAGCATGACAATAGGTATATCCGAAAATTCCCTGATCTGCTGACATACTTCCAACCCTGTCAGCTTTGGAAGCATTATATCCAGTAAGATCAGATCATATTTATTATTTTGCACCTTTTCCAGTGCTTCTTCTCCATCATAGGCACAATCAACTTCCATATCATCCTGTTCCAGACTAAAACGAATTCCCTTTACGATCAACTTTTCATCGTCAACTACCAAGACTTTCTTTCCCATGTTCCTGCTCCCTCTTCGGATTCTAACCGACTGTAATTTTGTCTTTTATTTTCTCATACAGACGTTCCTTAATTCCTGACACATTCTGAATATCCTCAATACTGGCAAATCTGCCGCAGGTCTCACGATACGTGACAATAGCCTCTGCCCTGGTTTCTCCTATACCACTAAGCTGCATGAGCTGTTCCACATTTGCCGTATTGATGTTCACCAGACCTGAATCTGTGACCGGATTCCTGTCGGAACTTTCATCCGTGCGACTGGTCTGCTCTGTCGTCCAGATGATGATCTGCTCTCCATCCTCCAAAAGCCTTGCCTGATTATGATAATATGGGTCTGCCTCTGCGGTCATACCGCCTGCCGCCTCTATTGCTTCATATAGCCTGCTGCCTTTTGGCAAAATATACAGGCCTCCGTTGTTGACAGCTCCATTGACATAAACATATATCATCTCCTGTGTTTCTTCCACTAAGGATTTCTCAACCAATACCTCCTCACAAGCAGAAGTATCTTCTTCCAGTTCCCATGTAATCTCTGCATTGTAAGAACTGCATCCACTTATGATCAATATACTGCATAATAACGCTGTTATGATTTTTATTCTTTTTGTAATATTTCTATACGATAGATTTATCATGTACTCTCTTTTCCACTCTCAAAAAGTAGCTTGAAGTCTTCCATGATAAAGGCCCCTCTACGCATATAATTTATTCTATGATAATTGCCAATTGAATACAAGTACTATTTTTTACATTTCAGTTTACCATTTGAGTCTACTCCCATTTAAAGACAATAAATCCCGCAATCGCCACAAGTGCCCCTATCGCCTTGCGCCAGACAAAAGGCTGTTTCTCCACTCCAAAAAGTCCAAACAGCTCGATGAGATATGCAACGATAAGCTGTGCAATTACTATGAGCATCACTGCTTTGGCAGGACCAAGAGTATCCATACTCTTAATGACTGTCAGAGTAATAAAGGCTCCCATTACACCTCCAAGCAGGAAATATTTAGGTTCTACCTCAAATACCGCCCGCAGAGAGCTTCTGTCTGTCACCAGCCAGGCTGCCAGACATACTAAAAAAGCTGTAAACTGTACAAACGTGTTTGCCACCCACATACTTGTACTCTCTGTCACTTTGGTATTAAAAACACCCTGTACACTCATGAGCGCACCGGAAAGCATTGCAATAAAAAATCCAATCATATTCAGTAACCTCACTTTTCCTTTTACTGATATGATTGGATAAAAATACTTTTTTTATTCGTTATCATTGCCTTCCTGATAACCCGTATCCGGCAGAAGCTCTACCTGAGGGTCTTCAAGAGGTTCTTCTGTATAAGTCTGAGCTGTGACCTGCGATCTGATCTGTTCTGACAGACTCTTAAGTTCTGTATTGGCATCTGCACCATCCCATACCTTGGCAAAACAGATTTCCAGCTCTACCCAGAAATTACTTGCTTCTGCCATTTTGGGAATCGGTACGGAATCAATGTAATTCTGTACAAAAGCACTTACATTTTCATTTGCGTACTGCTGCTGTGATCTTGCCGGAATTTTACCGGTCATTTCATACAGATCTGCACTTCCTTCTCCTGCCAAGCACTCTACGAACCGGTTCGCCGCATCCTTATGTTCAGAATATCCATTCACAACCAGCGCATTGGTCACAGACATTCCTTTGGTTATCATATCCTGATTGATGTCAGGAAGTTTTGCAATCCCATACTCAAAATCAAAATCACCGTTTGCTGCTGCCTCTTCAATTCTGCCCAGACAATCACTTGTAGCAATCGTATAAATCGTTTTGCCATCCAGAAATTCCTGCATAACAGAATCATAACTCGTTTCTTTCGTATCAATGGAAAAGAACTGATTCATCTCCTGATAAACCTTAAGGCTGGCAATAGATTCCGTATTATAGATATCTATCAGATTCTTATCATCTCCTGCTGCACCGCCTACCGTAATATAATTACCAATAAAGAAGTAGTTATAAAAGATATCCGATACATCCCAGCGGAAGAAATACTCTACATTCTCAGGTGTAGAATACTGATCTGCAACACTCAGTATGTCTGCTATCGAAGAAGGTATCAATGTGTCAGCATTTTCAAGTCCCGCCTCCTGTGCGATCTGCTCTAAATAGGTCTTGTTGTATAACAGCGCACTGGTTTCAAAATACATGGGATATCCCACATAATTACCCTGATAGCTGACTGCATTTCTTGCTGCCTGACTGTAATTTGCATCATCTTCTATAATGGACGTATCACTCAAAGGTGCCGCCAGTCCTGCCAAATATGCCTTTTCCAGAGAATCATTGGTGACAATATACACATCCGGAGTCTCCTGTGCATCTGACAGGCTCGCCTTGTTGATCGCCTCAAGATATTCCAGACCGGAAACCAGTTTCGTTTCTACTCTTATATCCGTGGCATCATAAAAAGCCAGTGCCTTGCTGTTAAGGTAATCTGTCAGCGAATCATCCGTGTACCATAATTCTATCGTTTCTTTATGCCAGTCCAATAATGTCATTTTACCATTTGAAGGTGTCAGATATGCAATACCTGCTATCATACCCACCAGAACAACTGCCATTACCAGTACTGAAATCCATCTCTTCTTCAAATTCATGCATTCTCTCCGTGTCTTTATTCAGACAGACATGCATCCAGAATTTCTATCATTTCATCCACATTTTCCTTACTGATCGTAAGTGCCGGAATAAAGCGGATCACATGTGTGCCTGCGTTAATTAAGAGAAGTCCTTTGTCCAATGCTTTATTGATAATATCAGCAACCGGCTTATCGCAAGCCAGTCCCTGCATCAGTCCCAGACCTCTGCGTTCTTTCACGAAATCATATTTTAACACAAGTTCATCCAATTTTCCAGCCAGATATTCACCGACTTCTTTTACATTATCAAGAATATGCTCTTCTTCGAAAAGGTCAATGACCTTGGAAACTGCTGCACATGCCAGTGGATTGCCGCCATAAGTCGTACCATGATCTCCACTTGTCAGAGAGTGCTGTGCTACTTTCTCAGTCATCATAAATGCTCCAACAGGCACGCCACAGCCCAGTGCCTTGGCACTTGTCATAATATCCGGCTTGATGCCGTAACGCTGCCAGGCATACATATAACCGGTTCTTCCCATACCGCACTGAATCTCATCCAGGATCAGCAGAATGTCTTTTTCTTCACAAAGAGCCTTCACCTTAGACATAAATTCTTCTGTTGCAGGGTAAATGCCACCCTCACCCTGTACAGTTTCAAAGATGATCGCACAGGTCTTATCTGTTACCTGTTTCTTTACGCTTTCAAAGTCATTCAGCTCTGCAAACCTGATATTGCCGATCAATGGCTCGAAGGCTTCTCTGTAATGAGGATTTCCCGTAACAGAGAGCGCTCCCATCGTTCTTCCATGGAAGGAATGATTCATGGCAATGATCTCATGATCGGTTGTACCGTCTTTTAAATATGCATATTTTCTGGCCGCCTTAATGGCACCTTCGATTGCTTCCGCACCGCTGTTGGTAAAGAATACTCTGTCCATACCGGATATCTTTTTGATCTTTCTGGCTGCCTCTATGGCAGGTACATTGTAGTAGTAGTTGGAGGTATGGATCACCTTGTCGATCTGCGCCTTGAGAGCATCATTATATGCCTTGTTATTATAGCCCAGTGCAAACACAGCGATACCTGACACAAAATCCAGATATTCTCTGCCATCCAGGTCATAAAGATGCACACCATCTCCCTTGTCCCATACGATCTGATAACGGTTATAAGTATGAAGCAGATCCCGTTCTGCCTCGTCAATATATTCTTTCATATTCATGATCAACATTCTCCTTCCTACAGAATTTTATCTGCTTCATCGTCCTTGACAATGGCGGTTCCGATACCTTTCTGGGTAAAGATCTCCAGTAAAAGACAATGTGGAATACGGCCATCCAGGATATGTACACGATTTACACCATTCTTGATCGCTGATGTACAGTTTGCAAGTTTCGGAAGCATACCGCCACCGATAAATCCATCTGCGATCAGTTTTTCAGCTTCAGAAGCAGACAATCTGGAAATGAAGGATGACTTATCATTGATGTCCTTATACAATCCCTCAATGTCTGTCAGGAATGCCAGCTTCTCAGCACCTACGGCTTTTGCAATGGCACATGCTGCATCATCTGCATTGATATTATAAGTCTGGAAGTTATCATCCATACCGATAGGTGCTACGATCGGCAGGAAATCTCTCTCCAGCAGATCATACAGTATCTTGGGATCTACACTCTTGATATCACCAACAAAACCAATATCTTCTCCATTGGAGTATTTCTTATCTACCTTTAACAGACCTCCGTCCTTACCACTGATACCGACTGCCTTAACACCAAGCTCCTGTACCATGGACACCAGACCCTTGTTCACTTTATTTAATACCATTTCTGCGATTTCCATTGTCTCTGCATCTGTTACACGCAGACCATTAACAAACTTCGCTTCCTTACCGACTTTGCCAACCCAGCGGCTGATCTCCTTACCGCCGCCATGTACGATGATAGGTTTGAAACCTACCAGTTTAAGCAACGTAACATCTTTGATGACATTCTTCTGCAATTCTTCACTGCTCATGGCACTTCCGCCATACTTTACTACTATGATCTTTCTATTGAAACGCTGGATATAAGGCAATGCCTCTATCAGAACTTCAGCTTTTGATAAAATTTCTTCCATATTTTTTTCCATATCCACACCCTGACCTTTTCCGTATTCTGTTTCTTATGATCTGTAATCCGCATTGATCTTGACATAATCATAAGTCAGATCACAGCCCCATGCTGTTGCTTCGCTGTTTCCTTCATGCATATCTACATATACTGTTACTGCATCTGCTTTCATGATCTTAAGTGCCTCTTCTTCATCAAATACAATTGGTGTTCCATGGTCAAATACCTGAAGTCTTCCATTTGCACTTTCAAAGAAAAGCTCAACATCGCTCTGGTCAAACTGTGCGCCGGAATATCCCATTGCACACAGGAAACGTCCAAAGTTGGCATCACAACCGTAAATAGCAGCCTTGGACAGGTTAGAACCAACGATAGCTCTTGACAGAGTTCTGGCATCTTCCTTGCTCTTTGCATTCACTACCTTCGCCTCAAACAGCTTCGTAGCACCTTCACCATCGCCTGCCATTTTCTTTGCCAGATATGTAGTTACATAATTCAGTGCTTCACAGAATTTCTCATATGCCTCACCCTTCTGTGTTACCTCTGTATTCCCTGCCATTCCATTTGCCAGCAGCAGACAGGTATCATTGGTAGAAGTGTCCCCATCTACTGTGATCATATTGAAAGAATCTACTACACTACTGCTGAGTGCTTCCTGCAGTAATTCTTTGGAAATAGCCATATCTGTTGTAATATAAGCCAGCATCGTACACATATTGGGATGGATCATACCTGATCCTTTGCACATACCGCCAATTGTTATTTCCCTGCCATCTGCCTCAAAAGACACTGCCACTTCCTTGGGAATCGTATCTGTAGTCATAATAGAACATGCTGCCGTATGAGCTGCTTCCCTGGTACCGGACTTGGCTGCTACCAGTTTATCGATTCCTGCCTGAATACGATCCAGTGGAATCTGCATACCTATGACACCTGTAGAGCCGATCAGTACTGCTTCTGCAGGGATACCCAGAAGTTTGCCTGTATATTCTGCTTCTGCCCTGCAGCAGTCCATTCCCTGCTTACCCGTACATGCATTGGCAATCCCTGCATTTACTACAACAGCCTGCACATATTCACTGTTCTTTACGATATCTCTGTCCCATACAACAGGAGCAGCCTTTACCACATTCGTTGTAAAAGTTCCCGCTGCCTTACATGGTTTTTGACTGTATACAAATGCCATATCTTTTCTATTCTGATATTTGATCGCAGCCTCAGCACCTGCTGCTTCAAATCCTTTTGCTGCGGTCACACCACCATCAATTACCTTCATTCCAATAACCTCCTGTCCCATCACTACTTATTAAAAGCAATGATATTTTCCTTATTTAATATAAAATCATAATAATTTCTGTCTTCACGCTCTACCCATCCTACATGATGCCAGAAAGCGTTGCCTTCATCATTCTGTGTAAAAGCGATCAGATATACTTTATTGATCTGTTCCCTGCGCAACGCCTCCATACAGAAAACTACCATGGTCTTGCCAATGCCTCTTCTGCGGTACTCCGGGTCCACACATACATGATAGAGGCATCCCTGTCTGCCATCATGTCCGCACAGAATCGCCCCTACGATCCTGCCATCCTCTACAGCTACCACACTGGTCGTAGGATTACGTCTAAGGAATCTCTCTACGCCCTCTCTGGAATCATCTATGCTTCTGATCGCAAAGCCCCTGATCTTCATCCACAGAGCATGTACCTCTTCATAATCCTCAATCGTCATCAACCGTACCATTTCTTCTTTACACCAATCTTTCTATAGTATTAAAAGCCTATCTTTTATCTTAACTGAATCAATATGGAAATACAATATTTTTACCATATTTTAGTGAATATTTATTCGGATGAATATTTTATGCCATTTTGCATATTGTTTGTATTTTTATACATTCATAAGTGAATATTATTCAGTATGCATTTGATTATTTTACGCTTTTTCACTAATTTGTCAATAGTTTATGCATAATTTTTCACTTGATTTATTTGTTTTTATGTTGTATATTATTTCCATGAACATTTATGTGAAAACTTATCGCGAACAAAGGAGATATCATTATGAAAGAAAAAGTTGTATTAGCTTATTCCGGCGGTCTTGATACTACTGCCATTATTCCCTGGTTAAAGGAGAACTACGACTATGATGTAGTCTGCGTCTGCGTTGACTGCGGTCAGGGCGAAGAACTGGACGGTCTGGATGAAAGAGCTAAGGCATGTGGCGCTGAGAAGCTCTACATTGAAAATGTTGTAGACGAATTCTGTGATGATTTCATCGTTCCCTGTGTACAGGCTCATGCAGTTTATGAGAATAAATATTTATTAGGTACCTCTATGGCCAGACCTCTGATCGCAAAGAAATTAGTAGAAATCGCCAGAAAAGAAGGTGCTGTCGCAATCTGCCACGGTGCTACAGGTAAAGGTAATGACCAGATCCGTTTTGAATTAGGTATCAAGGCTCTGGCTCCTGATATCAAGATCATTGCTCCATGGAGAAATGACAAGTGGAAAATGGATTCCCGTGAATCTGAGATTGAATACTGTAAAGCACATGGTATCCATCTTCCTTTCTCAACAGATTCTTCTTACAGCCGTGACCGTAACATCTGGCACATCAGCCATGAAGGTCTGGAACTGGAAGATCCTTCCAACGAGCCTAACTACGATCATCTTCTCGTTCTGGGAACTACTCCTGAGAAAGCACCTGAGAAGGGTGAGTATGTAACCATGACTTTTGAAAAGGGTGTTCCTACTTCCGTAAATGGTCAGAAGATGAAAGTATCTGATATCATCAGAGAGCTGAACAGATTAGGCGGCAAGCATGGCGTTGGTATCGTTGATATCGTTGAGAACCGTGTTGTCGGTATGAAATCCCGTGGTGTATATGAAACTCCTGGTGGAACAATCCTGATGGAAGCTCATCAGCAGTTGGAGGAACTGGTTCTTGACCGCGATACATACAGCCTCAAGAAAGAACTGAGCAATGAATTTGCAAATGTTGTATATGAAGGTAAATGGTTCACACCTAAGAGAGAAGCTCTGCAGGCATTCATGGAAAAGACTCAGGAATACGTTACCGGTGAAGTTAAGTTCAAACTGTACAAAGGCAATATCATCAAAGCCGGTGAGACAAGCCCTTACTCTCTCTACAATGAAAGCCTTGCTTCCTTCACAACAGGAGATCTGTATGATCATCATGATGCAGAAGGCTTCATCAACCTGTTCGGTCTTTCTCTGAAAGTTCGCGCCATGAAGATGCAGGAAGTTAAAAATAATAATAAATAAAGGATAAAATTTATGATTGTAATCGGTATCATTGCAGGTTATCTGCTTATGATGAATCTGGTAGGTTTTGCAGTCATGGGAATTGATAAAAAGCGGGCGGTGAAAAGGCTCTGGAGAATTCCGGAGTCTACGCTTTTTATTATCGCCCTGATTGGCGGAAGTCTGGGTTCCATCATTGGAATGTATTTTTTTCATCACAAGACCAGACACTGGTATTTTGTATATGGTATGCCTTTGATTCTGCTCGTACAGATTGCTGCAGTCCTGACTCTCATGTATTCGCCGTTGCAATTCAGTATTATGTAAGGAGGAACAGACTTTATGCATATCGCTATCTGTGATGATAATATTGCGGATCGAAAGCATCTGGAACGCCTGCTCTCCAGGGAATCTGACAAGCGTATGGGAACTCCCAATCTGCTATATGTAGATTCTTATGGCGACAGGGAACATTTTTTGTTCCATCCGCTTATGTATGACATGGTATTTATGGATATGTCAGCCACACCTACTCTGGCTGCCGAAATCATCCATACCATTACGGAGATGGGATTTAACGGTCCTATTGTGCTGTATTCTTCCAAGGTTGATTATACAGCGATCCCTGATCTTCCTGACAACGTCGTACACCGTAAGAAACCATATCTTCCTGAGCCGTTGCCTGAGCTTCTGGCGTTGGGAGATACACATGTTCAGGGACATATCGAAATGCTTCCTGTTCATCTGACTGATGGGAATCTGCATTATATTCCTGTCCGTGATATTTTATATTTCACACCAAAGGATTCTTCTAATGCTGTCTATTTAAAAGATGGCACTTTTCTGTCTGTAACAGAAGATACAGGTGAATTCTACCTTTTGACAGAACCCTATAAGGAATTCTATCGCATTAACAAAAAAGTCATTGTAAATATGCGGTTTATCTCCATGCTTACCCCTATCACAGTGATGATGCAGGACTATCGTGAATTCCACTATTCGCCATTACGATATTCAGAATTAAAGTTTCTAAAAGAAGATATCGATGATATGGACTGATATAAAAAGGGAAACGCTCACAGAACGTTTCCCTTTTTATATTGTTATGCTGTTACGATCACGCCACCATCATTTGCATACATGCTGCTGATTCCTGCTGTATCCATAATAAGCACATCTTTGAATTTTACTTTCGCAAGGATCTGATCTTTTACGCTGTTGGCCCTGTCCAGGTTATTACAGTGTGTGATCATCAGACATTTCTTCTCCGGATCTGATACATCCCTGATCACATGATCTACCATCTTGGCAAGTGCCTTCTTGATTCCTACGGACTGTCCCAACTGCACGATACTGCCCTGTTCTCCCGCCATAACAGGTTTAATGCTCAGTGTCGATGCAACCAGTGCCTTTACTCCGGAAAGTCTGCCATTTTTACGCAGTGTTTCAAGATTATCCAGAACGAAATAAGTATGCATACCATCTACAAACTGCTCAATTCTGGATGTAATTTCTTCAAATGTGAGTCCTTCTTCTTCCCATTGTGCGATCTTGTAGGCAATCTGTGTCTCACCACAGGATGCAGAACGCGAGTCTACTACATATATCTGCTTCTCTCCATATGTTTCATGGTATAGATTTTTACCAAGTACTGCACTGTTATAACTGCCGCTGAGCTTGGATGAAAGGGTCACAACATAAACATGATCCGCTTCTGTGCGATATGCTTCCATGAAGCGCTCCGGAGACGGACATGCTGATCTGGGACTGACAGGGCACTGTGCCACTGCCTGAAGAAACTCCTTCTGGTCAAAAGATTCATCATCCGGCTTCTCATATGTATCGCCAACAATAAGTGTTAATGGCACGATTTCAAATCTGCTGTCCTTCTTCAGTTCTTCCGGTAATTCACAACAACTATCTACAACAATTTTATAGCTCATATCTATACCTCTTGAATTAATCTGTACTATTTTATGTAGTTTTAAAAACTACATTCTATGTTAACATATATTATGGTATTTGAAAAGATGTTTTAAAAAATAATTTGCACCGATTGCTATGAAATGCTACAATAATGAGTAATCAAAATAAGATAAGGAGACTGCCATGACAGCCCTGGAGATAAAGATAACCAAAAATTTTATGAATGCACTGTTGGTATCAGAACAGTTCGATACCTTTCTGGTAGAGGAAGTTTCTATCACAACTTTTAACACCTTCCAGATTGATGGACATATTGTGAAGGACTTCTACACAAATGAAGAAATAGAGGCCGCAGGCAGTGTTCTCCCTGTCTTTTCCAGTTGGAAAGATATCAGACCTGTCTGTTTCCAGTTGATCAAAGGTAAGAAAACTCCTGTTTCCTTCCGCGTTATCCTGCATGCCTCACCTGCTTTGATCGAACAGATCGCGAGTCAGCCCGATTGTGGTGTCGATGCGAACCTGATCCGTTCCCTGGCTCTCAATATCCGTTATGATAAAGGTCGTGTGACCTGCGTTACCGGAACTGCTTTTACCACTTTTATTATGGATAAGAGCGTTGATACCTTATGGGATCAGTATATCCGCGGTTTTCTCTCCAGACTTGGTCTTGACTTTGAAGCATTATAAAAAGGCATATCACTATGCCTTTTTTACTTTAGGTCTAAAGATCAGACTCGCCAGATATCCAAAAACAAGCGCTGCACTGCAGCCCACGGCTCCATTGGTGAAGCCTCCTTTGAAAAGTCCGATGAATCCATCCTTATCTACTGCTTCTTTAATTCCTTTCATAAGAATATTTCCATATCCAAGAAGAGGTACATTCGCTCCTGCTCCCGCATATTCTGCAAAAGGTTCATACCAGCCAAAGAAGCTGATGACAGCGCCAAGCACCACCAGCAATACCATGACTCGTCCCGGCAGCATCTTCGTCCTATCCAGCAATATCTGTGCAAGGGCACAGATCAGCCCTCCTACCCAAAATGCATTTACATAATCCATATGTCCTTCCTTTCCTCATTTCAATATAAATTCCGGCAATGGTCATACTTTATACGAAACTTAGTATATGGATTATGTTACCTTTTATTCAAAAAGATATTTAATGTCTGGAAATGCGAGCAATCTCATTTACTACTTCGCGAATATTTTTGTTTTCACAGTCTATGACTATATGAGCATATTTCTCATAAAGAGGTATCCTTTCCTGATAAAGGTCAAGCAACGTCTGTCCATCTTTGAGGACAACGCCTCTCTGCGCCAGATCACCCAGTCTGTCCCGAATACTTTCGTAAGAGAGCTTCAGATAACAGATTGTGCCGATCTCTCCCAGATGTTCCATTGCCTTTGCCCCATATACGACACTGCCACCTGTTGCAATGATCGTATTAGATGGATTCAGAGAAGCATTCACTCTCTCCTCTACTTTGATAAAGCCGTCAGAACCACATTCTTCAATGATTTCATGCAGCTTCTTACCTTCCTGTTCCTGAATCACCAGATCGGAATCCATAAAGGACATACCCAGATTCTTGGCAAGTACGACACCTACTGTGCTCTTGCCTGCACCCGGCATGCCGATCAATACTATATTCTTCATCTTCGTCCAATCCTTACTTTAAGTATGCGGTAACCTCTACCTCGCAGAGAACTCCCTTGGGAAGATCCTTCACTGCAACGCAGCTTCTGGCAGGGTTCTGTGTGAAATATTTGGCATATACTTCGTTAAAAGCTGCAAAATCAGCAATATCAGCCAGGAAACAGGTTGTCTTAACTACTTTATCATAAGATGTTCCTGCTGCTTCCAGAATAGCCCCTACATTCTTCATGGACTGCTCCGCCTGTCCTGTAATATCTGTTGCCTCTACGTTGCCTGTTGCAGGATTGATAGGAATCTGTCCTGACGCAAATAAGAAATCTCCTGCTACGATAGCCTGAGAATACGGTCCGATTGCTGCCGGTGCATTGTTTGTACTGATCTTGGTTAACATAATTTTACTCCCTTTCTTTTATTCATCAAATTCTACTGTTACATAAAATCCCCGCTCGTTCTCAATAACCGAGGTAACTTTGCCGCTTCTTGCCAGAAGCCTCTCGCGAAACGGCACATTGCCTGACATGGCAAGCGATGGGTCAATCGTGTAATAATAGTTACTGGGGAGAACGCCTTCTGTCACAGTGATAGTGTCACCTTCGTGAACAAGTCCCGGACGTTCCATTTTAAATTCCATCTTACGCATTGTTATCGTCATGCCTTTCTATCTATCAATGACCCAAATTAAATGTTCTTTTCATACTATCATCCTTCAAAGTCAGCTAAAAGTCAAGTATAAATAGTCTCGGAAACTATATTGCATAACATGAAACAAGTTGTTAAACTTGATATTATATTAGAAAAAAGGGGGCCTCTTTATGTATATTATCAATGCACTTGTTTATACCGACCGACAGGAATTTGCTCCTTTGACAGTCCAGACCAGGGGAGAACAGATCATTGCCCTGCTGCCTCCTGATGCAGCTTTGGAATCCGGGGAAGAAATCGTAGACGCATCGGGATGCTATTGTATTCCGGGACTTACCGACATCCATTTTCATGGATGCAATGGCTATGATTTCTGTGACGGAACTGCAAAAGCTTATCAGGCGATGGCGGACTTTGAACTGGAGCATGGCGTAACTTCCATGTGTCCGGCTACAATGACACTTCCTGCGGATACGCTCACTCACATCTGCAAAGAAGCCGCTGATTTTGCCAGACGCCAGACCTCCGGTGCCGACCTCATTGGTATTCATATGGAAGGTCCTTTTATCAATCCTGTAAAAAAAGGCGCACAAAATGCTGCTTATATCCAGAAACCGGACGCTTCCCTCATCCGGCGCTGGCTCAATGACTCCGGGCATCTGGTCAGGCTGATCACTCTTGCCCCTGAAATAGATGGCGCAATTGACTGCATCCGTGAATGCAGAGAAGAAATTGCCTTTTCCATTGGGCATACGAATGCCAACTATGATACTGCCATGTCTGCCCTTCACGCCGGAGCAGACCATATCACCCACCTCTATAACGCCATGCCGCCCTTTCATCACAGAGAAAGCGGCGTCATCGGTGCAGCCTACGATACACCGGACTGTTACAAAGAACTGATCTGTGATGGTATTCATGTAAGTGCCCCGGTTGTACGTGCCACCTTTGCCCTCTGCCCGGATCACGTCATTCTCATCAGTGACAGCATGCGTGCCACGGGAATGCCGGACGGCAGCTACACACTGGGTGGTCAGGATGTAACTGTCCATGGTAAGCTGGCACTCTTATCCGATGGTACAATCGCCGGAAGTGCCACTCCACTGCTGGAATGTATGAAAACAGCCATCTCCATGGGAATTTCTCTGGAACAGGCCATTGCGGCTGCCACAATCCTCCCCTGCCGCTCTATTGGAATCGATGATCGCTATGGCAGCATCACCCCTGGCAAAAAGGCACATTTTAACTTGCTGGATATCCATTCCCTTTCTCTGAAAAAAGTCATAAAAGACAGCAAAATCTCGCTGCTATCATAAACAGCGAGATTTTGCTTTATTCAATATTCTCTCCCTAAGCATCAACTCTGATACAGTGTTATATCGGATTTTAATAAAGTATCAGATGGCAATATCGAGGATCGTCCTCTGCGTGCCTGTTGTCTGCCGGTTCTTTACCATAAATACTGCTGATGCATTTCTGTGGTATACAGCCGCATCATTAATCATTCTGGTTAAGTCACTAATCTTCTGGGAAAGTTGGACATTATCATTTTTTGTAAAAGAAATTCCGTTACCGCCTGCGCGGCTGATTTCACTGGTAAGTTTCTTAATTTCCTGCCGGAAATTCAATCTGTCTGACATTGAGAAATTTCCATTGATCACCTGACTGGATAACCCGTCCATTTTCTTCATCATTTCGTCAATTTCCGATGCACTCGCCAGCTCCTCTCTGGCTGCCTGCTTCTCAAGCTTCAGACTCTCTCTGAGTCCTGCTGCTGAAATAGACACTTTAACAGATTCTTCTTCCTGTTCCGGTTTCTCTTCGAGCAATACCGCCTCAAGTTTTCTGGTATGTTGTCTGTTGTTTCCTCCGGAGCTGCCGTTCTCTACTGCTGCAGCAGCACTGTTGAGCTGTAAAGCACTACTCGCACTCTTTACCTCCATACGTACTCCTCTCCCTCATATATGGTGCAGACACCCCCTTATTGCCCGCACACATCAGTTATGTCGTCCTATTACAGACACCTTATATGTTAACTACTCCCCTTATGCTATATATATCGGACTTAATTGTCAGAACTTTATAGAAATTATGTAAATTTTTTATTTAATTCATGTAATTTAATATTTTATGTTTTTTTTGTGTTTTTATTAATTTATAATGTACAAATAGACTAATTATGCATTATAATAGAAAGTGTATCCACTAAGAGAGAAAGGACATGAGTAAATGAAGCCAACATTTGATCCTGCTATTGAAGCCTGCCTTCAGGCTGCACAGGATAATTTCCATACTGTCCGTACTGCCAATTACCAGGAGTACCGGCCATATTGTGAGCAACTATTTGCCTATGCAGCAGAGGAACAGTCGGACTACCTCTTTGCAAAGGCGTATTATTATATGATGGAATACTATGCCACCGATAATGACCATATTAATACGATCAGTTGTGCGCTGGAAGGAATCAAATACCAGCAGAACACCCAGGAATATGAATTAGTTGCGCGTTCTTATAACATATTAGGCATCTTTACTGCTTCCATGGGAGATTCCTCCAAGGCAGTTGATTATTTTCTCTCAAGCATTGATTTTTGTAATAAATACCACTGCGATCATGTACATGCCATGGCAACAGCCAATCTGGCTGATGTATTTCACCGCAGCCTGAATTATAATCGTGCCCTTTTCTACTACGAAGAAGCAGAGAAGTATTATATTAAAGAAAAAGATATTCTGGATTCCTGCGATTTTCTGGATGAACTGGATAATCTCCTCTGTAATAAAGGACATTGTCTGCTCTCTATCAACCAGTTGGATGAAGCAAATGAATGTGGACGCAAAATCAAGGAAAATCTGGCTCAGATCATGGAAAAGAACGGAAATTATGTCCGTTTCACGACTCACGTATATCTGGCAGCTCTGGCATATGCCAACAAAGATATGGAAGAAATGCAATATCATTTCCGTATCGCACAGGATGACTTTCACAGCAGTGATGCCTATACTTCTTATCTGTCAGATATCAAAGCCTATATTGGATTATATATGGATCTGAAAAAATATGATGAGGCCGTAGAAGTTCTGGAATACTATCTGCAGAAATGTCATAATGACAGAGCGCCTTTCTATATCTACAGTATTTTTCTGGAAAGAAGGATCGAATGTACTCTCTTATTGCAGGATGATAATGGTTATCGCTATTATTCACAGCTTTTTATCAAACTGTATGAAGATAACGGTGTCCGTAACTCCGAAGCAGTATTACATGCAGAAACAGCCCATAAAGAGCAACAGCGTATCCAGAAACTTCAGCAGGATATGCTTCTTTTGAATGAACAGCTTATGGTACAGTCACAGCATGATGCTCTGACTGGTCTGCCAAATCGCGCATACTTGAATAACTATGCAGAAGAAACTCTGACAAAGGCATTAAAAAATCACACGACTTTCGGAATTGAGATTCTGGATATTGATTTCTTCAAATCTGTCAATGACACTTACGGACACATTGAAGGTGACCATTATCTGACAGCCGTTGCAGATCTTCTCTATAAGATCACAGAAGAGTATAAGGATGTTTTCGCTGCCCGCTATGGTGGAGATGAATTTGTCCTGGTATACTATAACAAGACTCTGGATGAAGTGAACGAGATCATGGAACAGCTTAAGCAATCTACAAATTCTGTAAAGCTTCCTGAAACCAGTAAAGTAGGCGTTGATCATGTCACGCTATCACAAGGCTGCTGCAATCGTGTTCCTGAACCAATGAACCGTCTGTGGGATTATCTGTCCTGCGCAGACAATATTCTCTATGAAGTAAAGAAAAAAGGTAAAAATAATTATAAAGTTTCAGATCGTTATAAAAAGGCAGAGGTCTAATCGACCAATGCCTTTTTTGTCTGCAACGTCCTGTCTGCATAATATCCTGCTACTGCACGACTGAAATTAAAGTTTCGGATGTTCATTTTTGTGTTTTCTTCCTGTATTCTTTCAAAATACTTTCTTTTCAGCTTTTCTGCATCATATCCCTCTTCCTCCGGATCGGTTTGCTTCAAAGCTGCAATAGCCGGTGCCGCATCCGCAGAAAGTCTCTCCTGTAAATAATAAACATCCGTTGTTTCTCCCTGTCTAAGCATTACAAGATTATATTTGGCGATCCAGTAATCCGGATGAATCATGGCAAATCCAAGATACCCCAACGTCACAACGACCAGCAGATAACGAAACAGCCCAAACTGTTCATGATATACATCATATATCATTCCTGCCGTCAACAGAATCATAACAGCTAATGTCCACAATACGGATAATCTCAAAAAAGTCATTCCATAACAGTTGATATATAATAGCATACGATACGCACTGGACGCGATCATAATATAAGTGCAGCCACAAATTACAGTCAGGATCACATTCAATACTTTTGATCTGGCGAAAAAAGCATGACAAAACGGTACCAGACATATATTAATGATACATACAAAAAGCAACGGAAAGAACCCACTTCTGGCATATTGTGCATATGTGTACCCCTCAGGAAGGCTCAATTTGCCCAGAAAAAGTCCAAATATCTGCACACCACAGAACATTACATATAATACTGCGATCAATACTGCCGCTGTGATCGCAATGTATGCATCCCATTGTGGATGATTCTCCTGTACAGCTTCATCCTGTACCTGACGTTTCCTGCAAAAGACAATCATCCCATACGTATATACAAAACATACCACGACCATAAATATGATCCGAAACACAGTGCCGTTGATAAGCCACTCCGGTATCTGCCACTGCCAGAGCCAGTTGAACATATCACAGAACATCTGATAAAAAACGGCGTCTGCACAAAGTAATAATACTCCGACAACAAACAGGATCGGAATACTGACTGCAATTCCAATGATCACTGCAAAAACAATTCTGTTTCGTTTCTTCCTCGTCTGCTCATCTTCCGGCTGTATCTGATGTTTTTTTCTATAAGCGGATGCCTCTTTAAATGGAGCTGATATCTTACATAAACTTCCCCAGAACATTCGTAAAATCTCCCTGCACCACGTCCCTACATACCAGTTCTTCGTCTTTTGCCCCAATATCATCTGCAACATCCATACTGCAAACAGTACAATTCCCAATAACCGGTTCAGACCGATCAACACATATGAATCCGTTGTGCAGTTAATCACTCCCAGAAGAATCAAAGCTGCCATCCAGAATCGATTGTCTCTTGCGGCAGTAACCCCATACTTTTTCAAATAAAATCCAAAGAAGAATAAGGTCCCGCCTACGTAAAAAGGGAATGTAATTCCCGACCGGTTCTGATACAGACAAAATGTATAAAATATTGCATATAAAAAGCAGCTTATGTGCATTTTGGGCGCACTTTCCCAAGCCTGCTGCTTTGTCAGGCTTTTTGTATTCTCTTCCATTATTCTATTCCTCCATTAATTTATTCCTGTTCGCTATCAGCCTGTACTTCGTCATCCGCTACATATTCCAGAATATCTCCCGGCTGACAGTCCAGTGCTTTACAAATTGCATCCAAAGTAGAGAGTCTTACCGCTTTTGCCTTATTATTCTTAAGGATCGACAGATTCGCCAATGTGATATCCACATCTTTTGCCAGTTCTGTCAGTCCAACCTTTCGCTTTGCCATCACTACATCCAGATTAATTACGATCGCCATATTAAACCAGCCTTTCTACACGGTAAGGTCATTCTCTTCCTTATAGTCGATTGCCTTATCGAAAACAAAAGCCAGCACCTTACTGAAAAGCCCGGCTATCACAAACACCAGTACCAGAGTCAGCATCGCTACCGTCAGATACAACACCATCCTCAGCAGACAGATTACCGCAATGATGAAGCTGTACGTTCCCATTCTCTGCAGACTGACTACATTCTCTCTCACAAAACAGTCATCTGCCAGCACAGTGCGAAACATCTTGCGCAGTTCACCAATGATCAGAATTGCCAGAATACCAAGAATGAAATAAATGAGCACTACCTCCCTGTACTGTTCCACAAATACTTCATATTGAAATACTCTGGCGATCCATTTTATTGACCATGGTAATGTTACTGTCGCCACAATTCCTGCAAAATACATAAAATCCAGTAAATACTTCGTAACCAATACTACCGTTTCTTTCTTCATATGTTTTCCATGCCTTTCCGAGGTCATACAATCCATCTACAATGCCCCTTTATCTTTTTCTTGAGTATACTATATCACTACATGCATTGAATTGCAATATGTTTTTATCGTTTTTCGATAAGTTTATATCGTTTCTTAATAAAGTGGAAGAACATCTTGACACTTCTGGCAATAACGTTCAAAATATATTTAACTGCAACAGACAGAGGGGAATTTTATGCTTCAATACATCAAAAACAAACGCGTTCTATTCATTACAACCAAGAATCCAGATTACATCCGAAATACACAGGAGATTGCCTTAATTGCAGAGCATGCAGCCACATATACTGTGATTGCCTCTGTACATACAAGTTATCCCAGGCGCCTGCTCTCAGTCTACAGACGTTTGCTTACTACGCATATGGATAATTTTGATACCGCATTCCTTGGTTTTGCTCCACAGTTAATTCTCCCCCTCTTTGCATGGAAGTTCAAAAATGTAAACATTGTCGAAGACTTCTTTATCTCTATGTACGATACTCTGTGCTGTGACCGTTGCAAATTCCGCCCGGACAGCTATGCTGGCAGACTGTTACACAAAATCGATACACAGACTCTTGCCTGTGCCGATGCCGTTTTTTGCGATACCCATGCTCATGCCCAGTATTTTACCGATGAATTTCAGGCTGACCCGGATAAGCTGATCACAATGTACCTTCACGCAGATACCAGCATCTATCACCCTATGACTGTTACACGCCCGGATGAGCTGAAAGACAAATGCATCGTGCTGTACTTCGGCAGTATCCTGCCTCTTCAAGGTATTGATACCGTATTGGATGCATTTCGACTTCTGGATAATTATTCCAACCTGTATTTTATCTGCATCGGTCCCATTCAGGACGATAAATTGTCCACGCCCCGCCCAGTCTCTGACTCCATCCGTTATATCGACTGGCTTCCTCAGGAAGAACTGGCACGCTATATTGCAATGGCTGATCTGTGTCTGGCCGGTCATTTTAATGGAACAATCGGCAAAGCCAGACGCACGATTCCTATGAATGCATATATATGTCAGGCAATGCAAAAGCCCATGATTCTGGGCGATAATACTGCCAATCATGAGCTTTTCAGAGAAGATTCCAATATTCTGTTTGCTGAGATGGGAAATTCCCATGCATTAGCCAATCAAATCATCGCATTTGGCAGAACCCGATGCAATAAACAGCCTACCTCTTTTTGACTTTTCTTGCATCTTTTGCTTCCTGTACATCTGCATACTTGTTAAAATCTAAAAGAATATGATATTTGTGAATTTCATCTTTTGATGTCCTGCACTTGTGCTTTATCATACAGATAAACTTGCAGTCATTTCGAAGGATATCCGCATCCAGCACATTCTCCACCAGTTTTTCTTTTTCAACCAGTTCTACCATTTCCCATGAATTATCATATGATATTTCTTTTAAATAGCTGATATATTTATTCCATAATTCCAATGGGTTATCATTATCTGCATAAATTAATACAAATGCCGTGGATACATATCTGGAATTATATCCTTCTATTTTCCTCGTATGCAGTTCTATGCTGGCCCTATCTGCACTCCTTAAAATTAATCCTTCCACGATACCTATCATCCTGTCTCCATGATAGACAGCATTATCCAGCCTGCCAATTCCCTCATAACCGTTATCCAGCGTTCCCTGCGTAGTACCTTCCTGCGACTGGTCCATCATATAATAATCATATATTTCTTTATTTCTACCGTTAAACAATACCTGAAACCATTTATTATATGTATCTTCTCCTGCAATATGCCCATTATATTTAAATAAATTACCATATTGCTCCAACGCCAAAGCTGCATACAGCACCATATAAAGTAAATGGGCCTCTATCATACACTCTCCGACAACACTGTTTCCAAGTCTGACTTTTGCGATGGATGCCCCCTGAAGTTTCCTAATCTGCAACAATGCATTATGAAGAATCTCTATGTTATTTTCCTCATTGACTAAATCAGCAGGTCATTTCAGCGTTGCAGCATTCGAAACTTTGCCTGCCACTTCAGCTCTTAGTTCCATCAATTCCTTTGTTTCACCATATCGCTTCGATAATTGTTCAAGGTATTCTTGTGCCTTCTCTGGTTCCCCATTTTCTGCAAACATCCTTACAATGTACTGTGCACATGCATATTCGTATTTTAATTCATCAGGCAGCATAATATATGTCCTGTAAGTTTCTGCGGTATCTACCCGTCTCATATAAAGGTAGAATCTATTCGCATACACTATCTTCATCTGTTCCAGATCCAGAGTACATTGATTCTCCAGTACTTCTTCTACCCTCTCTGCTTTCGTAAAATATCTTTCTTTCATTGCTTGTGAACACTGCATACAAGTGCATATCCTTATACATGCAACATATTGATTCACACATGCACTTGCTGTTTTCTGATCTTTATACAGTTCCTCATACATTTTTTCCGCTTTGACCATACTCTCCATGTCATCCCGGTTCAGATAAATATATGCCTGATAAAAAGAAGAATTTGATTTGAATACTTTATCTTCACGTTTACACAATATATCAATCAGACACTGTGTATCCCTTAACCACTTCTCATTTTCTTTTTCTACATGTTTTCCTTTATTGTGGATTATCTGTTTCAACTGTTGAAAAACAGATTCCGTTATTGCAATTAGCTCTGTATCCTCCTGATCCTGAAAACATATCTGGATCATATTCTGGATCAATCTCTGTTCCGTAGGAATAAAACATATATTTTTCGTAAATTCACCCAATGTACTCTGGCTTAACCGACCTCTGATCTGATCTCGCATGGACTGTTTATCAATATATTGCATATAAAAGGACAGTCGTTCAGGCGGCTCCTGTAATAGTCTCTCACAAAAGCTCTGTTCACGCACCTTGTCCAATAATGCTACACATTCAAAGCATCGCTTTACTATCTATTCAGATTGAAGCAATCTGATCGATTCCACATCAAAAGGATCACATCCGTCTTGCTGGATTCCCCAGAAATAGTCTATAAAGGCAATTTCCACCTTTTGTCTCATCTGTGTATTCAGTTCATCCTTCATTTCGATCAACAGGCTTGTGATCATGTTTAAATGAATCAATGCCATATTTCCTATGGAAAGAATCGGCGATTTTCTTTGTGATTTGCCCACTATTTTCTCATAGTGTTCCAATGGCAGAGCATTAAGGAATTTGTCCATTTTATCCTTTCTCCCCAACACTCCATTCCAACTTATTCTCTAATATGTCAAACAAACACGCATTGATACGCCTCCCCATATTTTCCTGCAAATATGGATATCTTGTAAAGAAATCCCATGCTCTGTTCCATATTTTTACAGCACCTGTCAGATATGTATCTGCATGTTTCAGGCAATCTACCAGAACATCCGGAATTTCTTCGCCGTTAGCTTCAATTAATATCATTAATGGCGAACTGATACATTTTATCAGTCTATTACGCAATGAATGCTCCACATTAACATACAATCTCAGGCACACATGATAAAATTTACTTAAAATATCATATGGAGTTACCAGATACCAGAAAGTATCTGTCATATGGTGATACTGTTTTCTCCATTCTATCCTGTCACGTGGAAATTCCAATATTTGTTCAAATTCCATCTTGCGTACATTCTCACGTTCAACATATACCTTTCTACGTAAAAGGTTCTCAATACGTTCTCTGGTCCATTCCTGCGCTTCCTTCTCTATACTGCACAAACACCATTCATAAAATTTCTTCTTATGCATCATGTATCTTTCAGGTGTCCAGCATAGAGGCATCAGTTCCCATCCCCATAGCCAATCTTCTTTGCTGCCATTGCCATCTATGATCTCATCCCACCAATATCCTAATGCAATATCACCATATTGCTGCCATAACTTTGCATGACGGTCAATTACCAGTTTCTCCCCCATCCATTTGGTCAATCCCTCTTCTTCCTTTTGTTCCTGCACTACAATTGAAATTCCATCTTTGTAAGGTAATTTTGACAGATCAATCAGAAATTCAACAATCTGTTCTTCCTTCTGTGATTTGAACACCGTAAACCTCTCATACTCTGTCTGAATCCCTGCATTAAGTCTCCACTCTCCTAAATAACTGATCAGCCATCCTTCCTCAACTAAGTCTTCTATAGAAAATTGGACCGTATCTTTCTCCTGCTGATATTGCTGATAACACCTATGTAAATTATGGATTGTGTACGGATTCTCAACTGTACAGGTTTCCTTTAACAGCTTTACCATATGTTGAATCATCTCTTGTGGAACCACCTCTACAGATTCATAATCAGTATGCTGTTCATTCATAAAATGCAACAACTCTATTAAATTTTTCTTTTGTATCATGACTCCATTATTTATCACATTGTCTACCTCATCAAAAAACAAACTCCAATATATGCAATTAAGTCTGCTATACATTGGAGTCCTATATTCCTTCATTTTGTTATATATTTACTCTATTGTTTCCTGCGGTTGTTCCAAATCCTCTGTTATTTCTTCTGCAATTTTACCAGTACTTCTTAATCTCCGCATCACTGGCATTGGCATATATATCATTCTTCCTTATAATGTCACATACCTTCTGGAAATCATCCCCTACCAGAGATTTTACTGTCTCTACCAGACTACGCAGTCCTTCTGCCTTTCCCTGTTCCAGTCCTTGCTCTATCCCTTCTTCAATTCCTCTCTCTAATAAACCCTCTCCAAGATTGCACATATCATTCAATCTCCCTTCTGTCTTCACACTCATTACAAAACCATATCTTTCTTCAAGATTCTTCTTTTTATTCTCTGCATCTTCTTTTTTTAGAAGTTCTTCCAACATCGCTATCAGATAATTCCTAGAAATCGTAACATCAGATTTTTTTCTAAGACGTATAATGACTCCCTGCACTTTATCAATGGAATATAACTCCATCATCTTACCATATACGTTTTTCTGCGTAAAACATATCCTATTAATAGAATCCTCATCATCGTTCGCATCCATGCAGATCCAGATACTCCTTACAGGTTTGATGTCATCATAATTTGACTTTTCAAACTCTACTTCCTTCTGTGCCGAAATCATCCTTGCCAAATAGTATATGATCCGATTGTCCAGATGATAATGCAGCTTATTGGCATCCGAACTTTTCTGTGCTTCCACATTGATCAGAAATTTTATCATTTCTTCGCCAAGATAGACTGCAAAACGAATATCATAAAATATCTTACCCTCTCCCGGCACTGTATCTTCTTCTGAATACTTCACTATCTTCGAAAGATTCGTCTGCCCTGGTTCCATACGTATCCCTGATACCACAGGTTCATCCATGCTTCCCATGATATCATCCAATTCCATATCCTTAAATTCCTCTAAAGAATACTTCAGGATACGTGACAGCACCTGTTCATCCGCCAGCACTTCTTTAACACTGGCATCATATTTTGCAACTTTGCTTGTAATCTCCAACACATTTGATAAATTAGTTTCCATATATCATCCTCTTATCCTCGTATATATAAGTATACTCTAAGTGTAGCATATATGGAATATATTATTAATACATATGTTCTGAACTCTTGTTCTGTGTCTTAATAAAAGCCATATCCTTATGGTTATTCTACCACAAAAATATGACTTTTACGAAACGTTTTATAATCTTTGTTACTAATCAATGCCGCAGACTAAATAATGAGCACTCTCTCCATCATTTCTTCCTTCTCAACTGATTTTTCTTCTCTCTCTTCTACCTTGGGAGTCTCTATTACTTGTGGTTCTCCATTCTCAAGTTTCGCTGTATACAATAATAAGCTTAACATCCAATCCTTGTATCTGCTGTCTTAGGAAGACCTGCCTTCATTGCTACGCTGCCGTTGGAGAGTGTTACCCACTTGCCATTCTGCTTAGCGCCAAGGTCAACATTTAATACTGCTGTTAATTCTCCGCCACCAAGTGCTTCAATTGCTGCATTAACACTAACCATAGCTGCAGAACTCTTCTTCTGGTCTGTATCATAGATAATAATTGCCGGCTTCTGACCATTTGTTAAGCCTAATGCTGCTGTTACATCTGCTGCAGGAGTGGTTACTGCTACACCATTTACTGTTTCTGCTGCATATACACCAGCGATAGATGTCTGAACTGCTACGCCGCCTACCTTGATAGATGCTCCTGCTGCCTGGCTCTTAGCTTCTGCATAAGTAGCCAGAGCTGTAGATTCCTATGTTTCACTTCCGCTGCCTGCACTCTGTGTAGTAGCGCATACTGTCATAGCTGACGCCATTACCATTGTTGCAGCAAGTGTTGCTGCTAATACTTTCTTCATACTTCTCATTGGATTGTCCTCCTCGTTGTTTTTTGGGTAGTGAGTACCTGTTAATTTTTCTTCTTGCTGTACACCTCAGATGTCTTGTAGATTTTCTCTCAAAAATCTAGCTTAAAAATATTATAAACTGACAATACGCTATTTTAGTTATATTTTAGTTTAATAAATAACTTTACTTAATTTCATTTTGCTTTTATCGGCCAGGATATAATGTAATTTGGAAAGGCAGGGAGAACTATGGCTGAAAATTCACTTGGAAATTACCTAAGAACATTACGAAAAAGCAACGGTTATTCACAGGAATTCGTTGCATCCAGCCTGAATGTCATCCGACAGACTTACTCCCACTATGAGACAGGAAGGATCATTCCTCCTATTGAATCCTTATACAATCTTGCAGTGCTATATCACATTTCTGCAGATTCACTTCTGGCATATGCTATGCAGGATCTGAATGGTAAGGGCAAAAACAGCCAAACACCTGCTGCCCTTTCACAGACCGGCAAAACAGCCTCTGAAACTCACATTCTTACTACAATAGACAGTGAAATACTGAGTTGCTACCATCAGTTAGATACCCGTGATCAGGAAGATATTTTAGATTTTATGAAATTGAAATTGCATAAAAAAAGAATGCCCCAATAACTAGGAGCATTCCTGCATCATAGACAGCACCATCTGTGCCGTTTCTACCATATTTGTACTATTGTCCATACTGTGTTTTTGCAGATATCTGTGAGCTTCTTCTTCGGTCATATTATTACGTGCCATGAGAAGCTCTTTTGCCTGTGCTATAGTTGCTGCCTCTTCTTCATTTCTCTGCTTCGGCTTTTCCCTTTGTTTCTTTTTACGTCTTATGATGTTCTGTGACATCATGCTGACTGTACTGATCAATTCATGTACCTTCAATGGCATGGCAAGCCCTACCATACTGCCACCTTCTACTTCTGTCAGCAGTCTCTGGGATGCCATGAGCAGTATCTCGAATCCTTTGGGAATGTTCTGCTGAAGTTCAGAACAGATCATATCTGCAAGTCTGTAGCCGCAGATTATGATTCCATCATGAAATTCATCCGCATAGCTTAATGCCTGAGCGCCCGATGTACAGACAGCGGTCACACTGAATCCATTTTTGACCAGAATATTTTTGATACTTTTGGCATCATCTATTTTGGCAAAAGCTACGATGATATTTGTCACTGATACACCTCCTAATCATGTCGTCTAACATTGACATTTCTTAGAATTTGTACAGATAGGATTCGATTTCCCAGTTCGTTACCTGGCTGTCGTATTCTTTCCAGGCTGCGATCTTGGATTCATAATACTGATCAAATACTCTGTCTCCAACTAATTCCTTGAGCAGATTATCTTTCTTCATTTCGCTACATGCATCCAGTAAATCTGTCGGTAATTTTTCCAGTCCTCTTGTGCTGGCTTCTTCCTCAGAAAGGATATTGATATTATCCTGTACTTCTGCCGGTGGCTCTATTTTATTCCTGATTCCATCCAGTCCCGCCATGAGACAGGCTGCAAAAGCCAGATATGGATTCGCTGCCGGGTCCGGACTTCTCAGTTCAATTCTTGTATGTTCACCACGCATATTGGGAACACGGATCAATGTATTGGCTCCAAGTGTGCTCCATGCAATATAAACCGGTGCTTCAAATCCGGGCTTTAATCTTTTATAGGAGTTTACCAGTGGATTTGTAACCGCACAGATTCCTTTTACATGTTTGATCAGTCCACCCATGAAATAATATGCTTCTTTGCTCAGTCCATTTTCACCATTGGGATCATCAAAGATATTTTTGCCGTCTTTTCTCAACGACATATTGATATGCATACCTGATCCACAGAATTCCTTTCTGGGCTTTGGCATGAAAGTGGCATGTAATCCATGATGCTTCGCAATTGTTTTTACTGCTAATTTAAAGGTCATGATATTATCTGCTGTAGTAAGTGCTTCATCATAACGAAAATCTACTTCATGCTGGGAAGGTGCCTTCTCATGGTGAGAAGCCTCTACTTCAAATCCCATGTCTTCCAGTGTCAGTACGATATCTCTTCTGGCATTTTCACCATTATCCAGTGGTCCCATATCGAAGAACCCCGCCTGCTCATTGGTATTGGTAGTCGGTCTGCCATTTTCATCTGCATTGAACAGGAAAAACTCACACTCAGGTCCTACATCAAAGGTATAACCCATTCTGGCTGCTTCCTTGATCGCCTTTTTCAGAATATAGCGGCAGTCACTTTCAAAAGGGGTTCTGTCTGCACGATATACATCACAGATAAATCTGGCAACTTTGCCCTGCTGAGGGCGCCATGGGAAAATCGTGAAAGTATTCAGATCCGGATACAGGAACATATCTGCATTATCTGTAGGCAGCATACCCTCAACCAGAGAGCAGTCAAACATGCAGTCATTATTCAGTGCCTTTTCCAACTGACTTGCTGTAATGGCAACATTCTTGAAATTACCCTCGATATCCGTAAACTGCATACGGATAAATTCCACATCTTCATCTTCTACCATATTCATGATATCCTGCTTCGTATATTTCTGCATTGTTTTCATACCTCGTTCCTTAAATATTGTGTATTATATCGTTCATATTGTGCGTTATAGTCGTTTATTTTTAGAATACATTATTAACTTTTCATAAATAATAACAAGTTCTGTCAACTCTTGTCAACCCGCAAGGTGCATATTCCTTTCTTTTCCCTCATACTATGTAAAGAAAAATATTCTGGAGTCCTTTTATGAGTGCTCATACCAAAATTGTTGTTCTTCGTTCCAAGGAATTACTGTATACGATACTACTGCTGTTCGTCGGCATCCTGATCATTCTGGTCCTGTTATCCCTTTTCCTGCCTTCTGATTCTGATTCAGTGTCTCAGGACTCTGCTGCCCTCTACGTTCCCGGTGTCTATTCCACCACGCTCCAGCTCGGCAATGCTGCTGCACAATTACAGGTTACAGTAGACGCAGACCATATCAATGGCATAGAACTGATCAATCTGGATGAAGCAGTCACTACCATGTATCCATTGATGGAGCCATGCCTGGATGAATTGACTGCCAAAGTTCTGGATCAGCAGGGATTGGATAACGTCAGTTATTCTTCTGAAAGCAAATATACTTCCATTATGCTGCTCAATGCGATTTCACAGTCTCTGGATAAAGCTGCTGTACAGTCCGAAGAACCTATTACACAGAATATGCAATGAAGCACGCCTTCGCGTGCTTCAGCTCATGTGCTTATTTTATTTTAATTAAAGTGTGTCCAATTCTTCCAGCCAGATCCGTGCGCAGGCATCCGACGGCATTCTCAGATCACCTCTTGGTGAGAGTGCCACACTACCTACCTTAGGTCCATCCGGCAGACAGGAACGCTTGAATTGCTGTGCAAAGAATCTTCGGTAGAAGGTCTTTAACCATTTCAGGATAACTTCATCCTCATACACACCGGCAAAGGACTGTCTGGCAATACGGTATATCTTAGATGGTGTATAACCACAACGTAACATATAATATAAGAAGAAATCATGCAATTCATAAGGGCCTACCAGGTCCTCTGTCTTCTGTGAGATCACACCATCTTCCGGTGGCAGAAGCTCCGGACTGACAGGTGTATCCAGAATATCCAGCAATACGCTTCTCATAGCCTCATGATCACAGGTATCTGCATAGTATTGTACCAGATGACGTACCAGCGTTTTGGGAACACCTACATTCACTCCATACATGGACATATGGTCACCGTTGTAGGTTGCCCATCCAAGTGCCAGTTCTGACATATCGCCGGTTCCGATGACAAGTCCACCGGTCTTATTGGCGATATCCATTAAAATCTGTGTTCTCTCTCTTGCCTGTCCATTTTCATATGTGACATCATGTTTGTCAGGATCCTGTCCGATATCACGGAAATGTATATTCACTGCATCCCTGATATCAACTTCCTGTAACTGTGCTTCGCAGGCATGTGTCAGTTTGCAGGCATTATCATAGGTTCTGTCTGTTGTTCCAAAGCAGGGCATCGTAACTGCCTTGATATTCTCTCTCGGCAATCCCAGCATATCAAATGCACGCACGGTAACAAGAAGTGCCAGCGTAGAATCCAATCCGCCTGATATGCCGATCACTGCTGTCTTGGACCCAGTATGCTCATAACGTTTCTTCAGACCATTTGCCTGAATTGACAGTATCTGTTCACAGCGCTTCTCTCTCGTTGCTTTATCAGAAGGAACAAAAGGCGCTCTGTCAAACTGTCTTGAAAGCTTTGTCTCCTCTACTTTTAAACTAAAAGGTATCACATCATGCAATATTTCTTCATGTGGCAGATACGTGGTCATCTTCCTGCGTTCCATCCGCAGTTTTGCAATATCCAGATCTGCATAGATAATTCCTGTTGTAAAAGGCGTACTTTGGGCAAGCACGGAACCATTCTCCGCAATGATATCATGACCGCCATATACAACATCCTGTGTGGATTCTCCATCTCCTGCACTGGCATAGATATATCCTGCGATTAGTCTGGCACTGGTAAGTTTCACCAGTTCTTCCCGGTACGTATCCTTGCCTACCAGATCGTTACTTGCTGACAGATTTACCATAACTGTAGCACCCGCAAGTGCATGGCGGGTATTGGGTGGAGCAGGTGTCCATACGTCTTCACAGATCTCACACCCTACCACCAGTCCTTCCACAGTATCACAGTCAAAGAGAATGTCTGTTCCAAACGGAATATCTTCTCCCTGATATCTACAGTATCCATCCTGACCTTCTCCTGATGCAAAATGTCTGGCTTCATAGAACTCTGCATAATTAGGCAGATATGTCTTAGGTACAAATGCCAGCACCTGACCGTGCTGCACAACTGCTGCCACATTATAAAGCTTATGCTCTTTCTCCAATGGCATACCAACAAATATCAGTGCATCACAATCTGCTGTTCTGTCAGCGATCACCCCAAGCTGTTCCCTGGCAGACTGTAACAGTTTATCCTGCAGGAACAGATCTCCGCAGGAATATCCTGTAATGCACAGTTCAGGCAGAACTACGATCTTGGCTCCGTTACCGCATGCTTCCTTCACGCAGTCAATAACAGCCTGCGCATTGTATTGTGTATCGGCTACTTTTATCTTCGGAGTAGCTGCTGCTACTTTTACAAATCCATCTTTCATGATCTTCCTCATTTCCATGCAGTGATCTGACCCTGCATTTTCTCCTATTTCGAGCGTTTAATGATTTGCTTGAGATCTTCTATGCTAAATTCATAAGCAGTATTGCAGAAATGGCATTTCACTTCAATAGGCTTTCCATCCTGGATCATATCATTGATTTCCTTATGTCCAATACTTACGATCGCCTTTTCTACACGTTCCTTACTGCAATTACAGTAATACTGTGTGGATATGGTATCCTGAATCTCCAGATCCATATCTCCTAACAGAACTTCCAGAATCTGCTCCGGACTCTTGCCTTCATCCAGGAGACTGGTCACACTGGATACCTGGGCAAGGTTCTTTTCAAGTTTCTCAATTACCTCTTCTTCTGCAAAAGGCATCAACTGGATAATAAATCCTCCCGCCTGCTTTACCGTATTATCCTTTTCCATCAAGACCCCAAGTCCCACTGCTGACGGAACCTGCTCTGAAGTTGCAAAATAATAGGTCAGATCTTCTGCAATCTCTCCTGTCTGTAATTCAGTCTGCCCCATATATGGCTCTTTTAATCCCATATCTTTGATCACACTTAACAAACCATGTCCGATTGCACCACCTACATCTAATTTGCCTTTATCATTGGGGGGTAACATGACCTGGGGTTCTACAACATAGCCTTTCACATTGGCACTGGAATCTGCCGTAACTGTAATCCCCTTAGCCGGACCATCGCCACGGATCTGCAGGGTCAGTACATCCTGCTCACCTTTCAGCATACTGCCCATCATGGCACCTGCTGTCAACAGTCTGCCCAGTGCAGCCGTCATAACAGGACTTGTTTCATGGACACAGCGTCCCTTCTCTACAGTTTCTCTTGTTGTTGCTGCGAAGGCACGGATCTGTGCATTAGCAGCAGTTGCTCTTACAATATAATCTGACATAGTTATTTTTCACACTTACCTTTCTCCTGTGCGACACAATAAATGCGCTGACTGGTATCTGTTACCTCTCCCAGTGTATCTGCATCATAGGCTTTCAGGAATACGAGTCCTGCTTCCTCTATAAAGCCCTGCATCTCTTCTAATGTATAACCCCTCTGAAAATGTGTCTCCTGGAATCTGCGGAACATATCCGGTTCCTGCTCATCCTCTCTGACAAATACTGTAAGGTCATACTCATTCATCATCTCTTCCGGGTCATAGAAATTCTCCCAGATAAAGCTGCAGTCATCTCTGGTTTCAGCTATTACTCTGTCCCCTATGATGGTTTCATATTTATAATTGGTGTTAAAATCAAAAAAGAAAATACCTTTTGGATCCAGATAATTATTGACCAGCTTAAAACATGCAACAATGTCCTCATCTTCCAACAGATAATTTACGGAATCGCAGATACTGACAATTGCACGCACAGTGCCATATAATTCAAATTCCCGCATATCCTGATTCAGATACAAAATATCATATCCTGATTCTTCCCGTTTACGACAGGCTACATTCAACATCTCCTGCGAATAATCCACGCCGATCATATCATAACCTCTCGCTGCCAGAAGCAGTGTCAGACTGCCTGTTCCACAGCCCATGTCCAGTACCAGCCCGTCATTGATACCATACTCACCCAGTACCTTCGTAATATTGTCACACCATTGCTCATACGGTGTATTATCCATCAATTCATCATACACACTTGCAAAATCTGTATATGCCTCCACGATCTTCACACCTTTCTATTCTTTATACTATTTAGGCAATTGCAAAATACAATATTATGAATACAGAATTGTACAGATTTAACAAATGCATAAACAGACACTGTGCAGCCGTCAGTACTTAGGCGCTGTATTTTAGCGCCTTATGTACTGTTACGAGCTGCAGTGTAGCGAAAGCGGGTCTGTGTTGCATTATTAAACCTGTACAATTCGTGCCTTTCATTATCTTAGTTTCGCAATTACCTGCTTTATACTATTCCCCGCCCAGTTTCATTGCAATAAAGAATCCAACGGCCAGCATAACAACACCTGTTAAGATATTAACAACATTGATCGTTACGCTTCCCATCATGATCAGAATAGCAAACGGAGATGCTACGATCAGACCGATGATAGACCAGTATGCCGTGAGACTGTACTTCTTTAATACATATTCGATCAGCTTCGCAATTACAACGACACCAACCAGAACGCCGATACCAAAAGGCACCAGAACACCACATGCTGACAGGATTCCCGCCCAGTCAAAAGGATGCAGTGCATCGATCAGTCCACTGATCGTACCAATAATTACTGTGTAATATCCAATGATCATCATAACCATGGAACCACTCACACCCGGGATTACCATTGTACCTGCTGCCAGTGCTCCTGCGAGAAACAGTTTCACAATATTCACCAGATTAAGGGTTACATCGGCTGTTCTGCTGTCGTCTTCACCTACCAGTGAAAGTCCGATAACCAATACGAAAAATACAGCAAATCCGATGATCTGTGCAATGCCGACTTTCTTGCCTTTTACCTTTTTGAAGATAACAGGAAGTCCTCCAATGATCATACCTACAAAGAGCAGTGTTGTCTGCAGAGGGATAGCTTCGAACATTTTGGTAATTACCTTGGATAATAATGCGATTGCCAGAAGCATACCAATGACAAGTGGAATCAGAAGCTTCATTGCCTCTTTGAACTTCTTGATAAAATGTGTCAACAGCATGATCAGCCTGTCATAGATGCCCATGGATACCATCATAGTACCACCGCTCACACCCGGAATGATATTGGCAAGTCCAACTACCATACCCTTTAAAATATTAATAATAAACTCCTTCACTCTAGTTACCTCTTCTTTCTAAATAATCCTCTAAAAATGCGATCAAAGCCTGCATTTCTTCATCAGTTCCAATGGAAATACGCAGACTGTCCTGAATCCTTGGCTTATTCCAGTGTCTGACATAGATATTGTGACTGCGAAGCGCCTGGAAAAGTTCTTCGCCAGGTATATCCTTATGGGTTGCAAAGATAAAATTCGTGCTGGAATCCGGGAAAGTAAAGCCCAGTCTGGTCAGTTCCTTCTTCGTATTCTCTCTGGTACGTACTACTCTGGCAACAGTCTTCTGAAAGTATTCTTCATCCTCTACAGATGCCACACCTGCTGCAATTGTAGGAGCATTCATTGTATAGGAATTAAAGGAAAACTTCGCATCATTAAGATATCCTATCAGTTTCTGGCTGCCGATTGCAAAACCAATTCTCAAACCTGCCAGAGATCGGGATTTGGAAAAGGTCTGTGTAACCAGCAGATTTTCATACTTGTCCACAAGCGGTACACAACTTTCTGCACCAAAATCCACATAAGCCTCATCCACGATCACAACGGAATCCTGATTTGCTGCAATGATTTCTTCTATCTGCGATGCTGATACTGCTAATCCTGTCGGAGCATTGGGATTGGCTAACACAATACCGCCATTTTCCTTAAGATAATCCTCTTTCTTCCAGCGAAAATCCTCATCCAGAGGCTGACACTCATAAGGAATCCTGTACAGATCCGCCCATACGTCATAAAATGAATATGTAATATCCGGGAAAAGTACCGGTTTGTCTGAATTGAAAAAAGTCAGAAAAGCCATAGAAAGTACATCATCTGAACCTACTCCTACAAATACCTGCTCCGGCTTTACCTGATATCTGTCTGCAAGAGCATTACGCAGCAAGGTTACATCCGGATCCGGATACTTACGGAGTACATTGCCATCAAAATGGTGAAGTACTTCTTCTACTCCCGGTGCCGGTGGATATGGACACTCATTGGTATTAAGCTTAATTACATTCTGATTCTGCGGTTGTTCACCTGCTACATACGGGACAACCTTACGTACCTTATTCTCCCAACTCATATTCTCCTCTTTCCTGCGTCGTAACGATTCTCTGTATCCAGCCAGTTACGTGCATGTTTTATTTAATGTCTTTCGTTTCTGATAATATCAGACTTTTCCTATTTATGCAAGCAAAGCAGATGTCTGCTGCTTGACTGGATATCTGATTCATTTTATTATGAAATTGTAACCATTGGAGCTATACAAATTCAGGAGGTATTACATGAATTTACTTGGGATCACATGTAAAAGTTTTCTTTCTCTGTTCGCTGTTATGCGCCTTACACAGATGCGCACGACTAATCCTGTATCCATTCTGCTCTTTGCAGTTTTCCTCTATATATATATGAAACTTTCCTCTACATCCATTGAGACACGTATGGAATCACGGGATTCCCTGTATTCCGGAATCCTATCCGGACTTTTTACCATATTTACACTGGCTGCCTCTTATACGCAGCTCTATGGCAGTATGACAAGTACCCTGTTCCGGCTCATTATTCTGTTTTTATCCGCTGCGGGTCTTGCACTCCTTTACTACCATGCCATCCTGTGTCTGTTGATTTATTCTGCACAAGTCCGTATCGATACCACTCTGTATCCGGTATCATGGCTGCCCTATGCTGCCTTCGGTGCCTGTATGCTGTTCTGGCTGCCCTATTATCTGCATGAATATCCCGGAGTAATGACCCCAGACAGCATTAACCAGTACGCCCAGATCATCGGGGCTTATGAACTGTCCAATCATCATTCCGTAATCCATACCCTACTTATCGGCTTCTTCTATCATCTGGGGCTTAACCTGACCGGCAGTGAATATGTGGGACTTGGACTATACACATTATTCCAGATGTGCTTTATGGCTTTTACCGCAGGTTATGTTGTCCGTACAATGCAAAAATCCGGTATTCTCACACCTGTCTGCATTGGAACGATCTGTTTCTATGCTCTGATGCCTTATAACGGGATTTTTGCTGTTACCATATGGAAAGATATTTCTTTTGCCGGCTGCATGACATTATTGGTTGCTGCACTGATCCGGCTGCTGGTTCATGAAAAAAGCACAAAACTGAAAATATCTGAATACTTTACGATCCTGCTGCCTTATATCATATCCGGTATTATGCTGTGTCTGCTGCGGACGAACGGATGGTATGCTTTCCTCGTAACGCTGCCTTTTATACTGTTCATATACCGTGACAGACTTCGCATTATGATTCCTGCAAATGTTATCATTTTACTGATCGTTCTATTCGTAAAGTATCCCTGCATGAACGTGTATGAGATCAAACAGGCAGACTTTGCAGAATCCGTATCAATTCCTGTCCAACAGCTCGCACGTGTTGTAGCAGAACAGGAATCCCTTACTCAGGAACAGACTCAGTCCCTGTCACATTTCATGGACATTGACCAGATAGCTTCCCTGTATCAGCCTGATGTATCCGACCCTGTCAAAAATCTCATTCGTTCAACAAGTGGTAATTATCTGGACAATCATAAAAGTGAATTTTTCTCATTGTGGTTCTCCGTTGGAATTTCTCACCCGCGTATCTATTTTGACGCTTACGTTGCACAGACTCATGGTTTCTGGTATCCTGATGCCTCCTATGAAGCAGGGCTGAGTGACGGGATCTATCCCAACGAATTCGGACTTACCTGGCAACCGCTGTTAAAGGGAAGTCTGGTCGTAAAGATCCGGGAAATTCTCTTTAAACTCTGGGAACTGATTCCTTTGTTCGGCTTCTTATGGAGCATGGGCGGCATGTTCTGGCTGATCCTGATCAGTCAGGTTCTGTGCCTGCGCCAGTCACGGTCTGCCAATGCAGTTCTGATGATTCCTGCTGTTGCTCTTGTCCTCACACTATGTATCGCAACGCCGGTAGCAACAGAATTCCGCTATGCTTATGCCCTTTTCCATGGATTACCATTATATCTGATTCTGCCCTTTATCCGCGTAGCAGAACGATAAATATCAATATATCACCTGGACATTGCTGATCACATTGTCTATCACATCAAATGCAATGATATTCTGTGATGTCCGGTGATGTGTCATATAATACCTGCCATCAATGCAGGTAATATAATATGGTGTTCCCTGACTGAGTCCAAATTCTGCATACACATCCTCATATTCTCCCCGACTAAGCGCTTCCGGACTAGCAGTACGAATGATGGTAGCATAATCCTGATTCTCTGTATTATCCGTGGAAACAGTAATATAGTAATAGTCCTGGATCCTGATCAACTGCACCATTCCCGCCAGTTGTGCCGGGACAGAGAACTTCTCATGTACAGTCAGTGTATCGATATCTGCGGTTATGATCTGCTGATCATTATGTCCTGATACAAACCATATCTCATCTCCCATAATTGTAAAAGAACGCACATATACGCCATACAATTCCGGAATCTGTAGTGTTTTTTCTATATATAGCTCCTGACTCTGTTCATCCTTCCTAAGATAGAACATCTCTCCTGTAATGGAACTCCATGCCAGAAATTGTTGTCTGTCGGCATCATATTGTACATAATGAGGCTTCATACCGATATTCTCAAAGGTCGTCCCCTGTATGTACTCCTCGCTCCGTTTATGAAAGGACAACAGGCGGTTATTTTCCGTATCATCTATAAGTATCGTCTCTCCGTCCCCTGCTATTGTGTGCGCATAATGGACATCATCCGTTAAAATATTCCAGGACGTTAATGGGTCAGTCAGATTATCATGGTACAGAATCTGGTCATGATAACAGTCTGACAGATAATATGTATCCCCTATCTTTGTCAGATAAGTAGCTACATTTAACGTATCATATGTATTATAACGAACTTCTATCGGTTCATGATCTGTCTGCTGCTGTATTGGAAAATCCTCAACAGGAATGTCTGTCTGTGTATTTCCACAGCCTGACAGAATCCCAATCACCAGCATCATGACCACACAAGTCTGAAGTTTATGCAATATAATCCCTCCCACCGTCAATTTCTTCTATCTTAATATAATGCATATACCAAAACAAGTTACGATTTCATACCTAAATCTGATTTCCAAACTTTGTTACGTTCCGCTTTGCATTTTCTTGTAAATTGTCACAAATGCACCCTGAATCGATAAATATTATAGTACATTTTCACAACTTTTTATATCATTTTTTGTCTGGTAAAGTCGAATTGTGAACAAATTATGAACGTGTTGTAAATATAAAGTAAATGTAAAATGAATAAAATTTAAATATAAGTATTGACGTTTCATGAAAATTGGGTATAATAATGTACTTGTAAACGACAACTGTGTTGATCAGTTTATCTGATGACATTTGGTATAACGTTTTTACATAAACGATATACAGTTTAATAAGGGAGAAAATTATTATGAAGAAAACAGTTTTAGCAACAATTATGAGTCTTACATTAGGTGCAGCAATGCTTACAGCTTGCGGTTCTACAGCAACAGAAACAGAAGCTACAGAAGCTACTACAGTAGTAGTTGAAGAAGCTACAACTACAGAAGCTGCTACAACAGAAGAAGCTACTACAACTGAGGAAGCTACTACTACAGAAGAAGCTACTACAACTGAAGAAGCTACAACTACTGAGGAAGCTACAACTACAGAAGAAGCTACTACAACTGAAGAAGCTGCTACAGAAGAAACAACAACAGTTGCAGCTAACTAATTTATATAGTTTTACAGCAATTTTAAACCCTATGGCATCTGCCATAGGGTTTTTGTTTGTCTGTTTATTTCTGGATCAGAACCATTACATCTGTCAGTTGATTGCTACATACCATCACATTTCCAATTTCATTCACGATCGTTGTACTGTTAAATACATACTCACCTGTAGTCATATCTTTTACAAATATATATGCAACTCTACCTGTGTATTCTGTTCCAAGATTCATATGTAATCCAATTGCATAGGGAAGCTTCATACTGTGAAGCGCTGTTACCTTATAGGTAACAAATCCGTCTGCAAAATTCTCGATCCGGTTCATGGCAGAACTCATATCCGGTTCTATAGAAACATCTGCGTCTACCATGGCTATACTATATCCGATTCCATTTCCCAGATGCGCCATCAGATACAGATTTCTGCCGTGATATTTCTGAAGCAGTTCCAGTCTTAATTTCGCATTTTCCGGCTGCAGTGTTACATCTACATAGGGGATTCCACCTTCTGTGATCTGTTCTGCCAGTGCTGTAGTTGTTATAGTAGTAGAACTTTGCGACTCATCAGAGGATGTGGAACCTGTAGATCCGTTTCTGTCTGTTTCCGGCTTTTGTGGTTCTTCGCTATCTCCGGTTCTGCTCAGGACAAAATCATCCAGCGTTCCCCATGCTTTTGCACAGGCACTTACTTTGGCACCGATCACAACCTCTTCTCCATCTTTTACAGTAATCCCTGTAATCTGTGGAGTATCCCAATTGCACCATCCTGATACCGTCATGAACTGTGTATAAGTCCTGTCACCTACTGTAAGGAAGATGTACATATCCTGTTCTGCTGCATCCCCGCCCTGAATACTAGCGCTGAACTCATATTGTCCTGCCGGCAGATCACTGATTGTCTGGGATACTTTGAAATCAATGTCTGATGCACTCCAGAAATGCAGAGAATAATTACCTGTCAGTGCATCACTCGCATTATTCTGATAATCTGTACATTTACCTTCATCCTCTACTTTCCACATGCTTCTGTCACTTTCTTCGAAGCTGTAGTTGTTTACATAATTCTTTGCCTTTATTATTACTTTACAGGATACCTTGTACTCCTGTCCTAATACTTCAACCGTACCATCTACGGTATATGTTCCACTGCCTGCTTCTACAAGTGCATCCAACTGCTGCTGATTCCAGTTAACGGTTCTGTCACCAGTCGTATTATCGTTAAAATGCACTGTTACTTTCTCCGGAAGTTCTACAGGTTCTCCCAGGTTTACAGTAAGTTCCGCACTATCTATACTGTCAACTGCCAATGCAGCACTTGCGCCTGTTCCAACATATTTGAATACATTCAGTGATGCCAGCGGGTGTCCTGTAAAGTCAAACATTGCCTGATTATCCCATGCACTGCCGCCATACCACTTACCGGCATCATCAGGATCATATTCTCCCGCATAGCTGCTTGCCCAGCCTGAACCGTTCTTTTCCCAGATAGTCTTATTCTCCGCAAGAATATCAGATGCATTATCTGCATCCGCATCATATACCTGTACCGGTATCCACGCCGGTTCCCAGTAAAATGCACCAATACCTGCACTTCCTACATCTGCTACTGCTGCCATGACATCTCTGACCACATTCGCCTGTCCCTGAACTGAAGCTGCGTATCCGCTCACCAGATCACTGCTCTTTGCGATCGTATTGGTATGTCCATCACCATCTTCCATTGTATAGGCATATGAAGTTTCTGCTACCATAACCTTCTTGTGATAAGTGTCTGCAATGTTCTTTAAAACACCAGTAAGATTAGAAGTCGTTCCATGCCAGAACATATAATAGGAAGATGCAAATACGTCATAATCCACCTCATATTTATCCAGTTGTTTTGCAATATTGGCATAATTACCGCTTCTCTCCGGATTGGTAAAATGAACTGCTACCAGAATATCCTCATCAATATCTCTGACGGCTTTGCTGCCTGCGTTGAACAGCTTACATTTATTTTCCCATGAAGTCTCTCCACAGATTCCGTTATTCGTCTCATTACCGATCTGGACCATTCCAACATCCACACCTGCTTTGATCATCCTGTTCAGACTCTCTTTGGTATATTCATAAACAGCCTTTTCTTTCTCATCTACAGAATAATCACTCCATGCCTTAGGTGCTTTCTGTTTACCCGGATCAGCCCAGAAATCTGAATAGTGGAAATCGATCAGCACTTTCATTCCGGCCTTCGTTGCACGCCTGCCCATTTCAATGGCACTGGCTACATCATTATTACCGCCGCCATAACCATTTCCAACAGAATCATGAGGATCATTCCATACACGAAGTCTGATGTAATTTACACCTGCATCTGCCAATACATCAAAGATATCTGCTTTATTTCCATCTGTATCATAGTAAACGACACCACTTTTTTCATTTGCCAATACAGAAGAAACATCTACACCCTTGATAAAATCAGCGCTCAGATTGTTTATCTTTTCCACATAAATATCTGCTTCAACAGGTTTATCCTCATCTTCGTCCTCTTCCTGGGCATCTGTATACAGCGTCAGATTATCAATGTCACCCCAGTACGCAGCCGGAAGTTCCCCGGATATCGTGATCGTAAGGCTGCCACCTTCAAATTTGAAACTTCCTGTCGTATAGCTGTTCCATACATCCCAGCCTGCTGTTTCCATTACATCAGACTCACTAAGAATATTTCCATCTTCGTCTTTTGCAGCCACCTGCAGACCACTTGCTGTTTCCTGTCCGTCTGCATCAATACTGACATAATAAGTACCTTCCTTCAGGTCTGTGATTTCATACGTCAGACTGACTTCATTTCCAGTGCTGTTGCCATTATACAGATGCAAAACCTGCGTCGTATTATTCTTCATCCACTGGTCAGTCTTTACTTCCCATGCAGAACTGTTATCCCATGATGCAAAGGAAATTGTCCAGTTATCTGCATTTCCATCTTCAAAATCACCATTCTCAAGTTCATGAACGTGATATTCTATACTTTCATCGATTTGAACTGTTCTGGCTGCTACCAACTCTGAAATTTCTGTTGTTTCCTCTTCTGTTGTCTCTTCAGTCGTTTCTTCCTCAGAACTTTCGATGTCTTCCTCAGATTCCTCTTCTGTTGACTGCTCCTGTTCTGATTCATCAGATGTCTGCTCCTGCTGATCCTCTTGTGAACTCTTTGTCTGCTCTGAATCCGATTCCTTCAAATCAGAGTCAGAAACTGCCTGTGTATCTCCTTCTTCTGCTTCGGCAGATTCTTCGACCAGATCAGCACCCTGTGCTGCTTCCTGCGCATAGACATAACCATTCCCTGCTGTGCCAAACTGTGACATCATCAGAGCTGCTGCCATTGCTAATGCAACCATACGTTTCCTGTCTCTTCTTCTCATATAATAAACTCCACTCCTTTTTGCCACCAATTATGTGCATATTGCGCAATCGGTTGCTCATGGTTTTAGTATACTATTGTATGTTTTCGTTAACAATGGACAGAAAAACGTTATTTATATGTCTATTTTGTACAGTTTGTACAAAAAGTATGCGCAACCATACAAAACAGTTGCGCATACTCATTTTTATTTATTCTGTTGTAAAGTAATGAATTCATCAATCATATCCGCAAAGGATTTCAAGCTTTCTCTCCAGAAGTCCCTGCTGGTCAGGTCGATTCCTGCTACAGCCGCAGTGTCCTCGACACTCATCACACTCGTTGCATGAAGGAACTTATTATACTTAGGCAGGAATGCCTCTCCCTCTTTAAGATACTGTGAATATAACCCCATGGATAGCATTGCTCCAAAAGCATACGGGAAATTGTAATAGCTTAACTGTTCTGAATAATAATGTCCTTTACAAGCCCACATATATGGATGCATGTAGTTTCCATCCAGTCCATCTCCATATGCCTGCTTCTGTGCATCCAGCATTATTGCCTTAAGGTCTTCCGGCATCAGGAATCTGTCTTCACACGCATTAAATACACTGTCCTCGAACAGGAAACGGGAATAAATATCACAGATTGTCTGTGTAGTATTCATCAGGAAGCTGTCAAGCAATGCCAGTTTCTCTTCTCCTGTGGCTTTTGCAATAGCAAGGCATGTAATATGTGTCTCATTAAAAGTGGAAGCCGTCTCTGCTACCTGCATCGGATATTCTCTGTTCAGAATTCTGTGTGTACATGTCTGTGTTCCATGATATGCATGTCCCAGTTCATGTGCCAAAGTATCCACAGCATCAAAGGAACCGTTGAAGTTCGTCAGTATTCTGCTCTGTCCTGCATGAGAAACCTCCAGACAGTAAGCTCCTCCGACCTTTCCTTCATGAGGATAAAAGTCAATCCACTCTTCATCAAATGCACGTTCCATCATATCTGCCATGTCTTTGGAAAATACACTGAAACTGTCGATCAGACACTGTTTTGTCTCTTCCAGCGTGTACTTTTTCTCACTCTTGCCAAGAGGTGCCAGCATCTCGAACCAGGGTAGTCCGTTATGATATCCCAGATATTGCGCCTTTGCACGCATATACTTATGGAATACAGGCAAATATTCCTGCATAGCGCCCAGCATGGCATCCAGCGTCTCTTTCTTCATATGAGACTGATCCAGTGTCATCGTCAGTGCTGACTCATAACCTCTCTCCTGCGCAAGCATACGCACCTGACTCTTGATATTGTTCAGTGCATATGCGATGGGGCCTTCTATCTTGGCATAAGAAGCCAGTTCTGCTTCATAGGCACGTTTACGAACTGCACCATCAGGATCATTTGCCAGATTTCTGACTGCCGGTAATGTAATCTGCTTTCCATCATAATCAACCTTTACCGTTGAGGTCAGATAATCAAATAAACTGCTCCATGCTTTGCCACCGGATAGGTTCATTTTGGATATCATGGCTTCCATCTCGTCTGAGAAGAGATGTTTTGCATTTTCTTTGGTGTTTCTTAATAAAAAGGCATATTCTGTAAGCAACGGCTGCGCTGCGATGCAAGCCTCTAAATCTTTTACTCCGGCAATGTACTTGTCAATGGCAGACTGGATCTTTGCTGTAGATGCATCGATTTTTCTTAATTTGCCACGGTAATCCATTGTTTTACCATCTGTAGTATCAACGGAACCACGAAGTTCCAGGTATTCAGCCAGCTTAAAAAGGACATTGGCATATGCTTCTTTTGCCTCTATTATCGTTACCAGTCCCTGTTCATCGGTCTGCTTTCTGGCAGTCTCAAGAGCAGTCTCCAATTCTCCTGCATATTTCTTTAAAAGCTCAAAATCCGCCGCAAAAGCCGGATCATCATAGCCTTTATAATATACATCTAATGACCATTCTGTATTCATTCTATATAAACCACCTTTCTGATTTCTGTCGCTTCTGTCAGTTTATCATATCCTCCCCGTTACTGTCAAAGCAAGCTGTGGAGACTTACTGGGAATCTTCCAATTTTCTGCGGATCTTGAGCATTTGTTTGTCTATCTTACGAATGGATTTGGAACATTTGAGGAATTCTTCTTCACATTCGGAAATATTCTTATTACTGGTCTTATATACAAAATGATGTTCTATATCTGACCAGAAGTCCATTGCCTGTGTACGGATCTGTATCTCGACCTTTATCATTTGACCTTCTATGGGAACTCTCACGATCAGATGCAGACTCTGATAACCACTCGCCTTGGGCTTCTTCACATAGTCCTTAAGCTTAATGAACTCATACCCGGAAGATGCCCTCAACAGCTCTGCAACCTGATACATATCATCCAGGAAATAGCATACTGCCCTGACGCCTGCAATATCATTTAACTTCTCCACGGCATTGTCTGCATCTGCGGCATATCCCTTATCCAGCATTTTATTAAGGCAGCTCTGTGGCGTCTTCACACGCCAGGTAATTTCCTTGATGCATATCCATCCCCTGTTTGCTGTCATTTCCTTATTGATTGCACCCAGACGCTCTTCTACCAGCCTGCATGCGCTCTCATATGGACCGCGTCTGTCCTCTTTCTCCCATTCTTCTATAAATTGTGCATACGTATCTATTATCATTGCCATTATTATGTTTCCCCCTCACCAATGCTCATTATATCACACAATTTAATATTTTATTGTAAAATTCTCGTACAATTTATGTAAAAAGAAATAGAGTAAATCATTTAAATCTACTCTAAAAAATCTGGTAATTCCGCTATCCATTTCTCCATATTTTCCAAATAATTTTCAAACATTAATTTGTCATGATAAAAATAATATATTTTACAATCTGTTTTGCATATGCAAAAATAATCACCATTACCTATCCCATAAAAAGGAATCATATTCTTATCCCACTCCGAATACTCTGATTCATATTTATATATATCTAAGATTGTATCATTGCCATTATTATTATCCTCTAAAACATTGTAAATATCTCCGGGAAATGAATATTCTGACATTAACTCAATAAATGCTTTGAATGTTTCTGGAAATACAAATTTTATTTGTTTTTCTAACTTATCCCAATCTTTTGGGGTTGGAATTGCATATGCGATCTCTTCTTTTTCCATACAAGTTTTTAATATTTTTTCTATCTCGTTTTTTTTCATTTTAATAATCATACCTCTCCGTAACCCGCAAATTTTTGAGCACGGGTACAAAATTGTGGGTTCCAAAATATATGTTCAAATACTTTAATATTCTCGAATCATTAATACCTCATCTTTATATGTTTCTAAATCGCTTTTTAACCATGATTTTTCATTTTCTCTAATCATATGAAACCTTAATGTAGCATTTTTTCTATATCCCACAAATTCAAATATCACTTCAACATCAGGCTTAAGTTGCATTCCTCTCACCACCTCTTCCTTAGAAAGCATGTTCAATGCTTATTAGATGTCTTTCCACTTAATATATCATCTAGGCATAGTGTATGATATTTCCTGTGCTGTTCACAAGCCGAATCAGTTTACTGGATACAACATGATTACAAATTCTGAAAATCCTCTACCACTTCTCTTATTTCATCGTTTTCAGATTTTACACCAAATTCTAATATTTTTTGCTTCAATTCTGGGATCACCAAAAAAACCAATTCAACTAATCGTCTATATTCCCATTCGTCAGAATAGTCAATGCAACTGCTCGCAACTTCAATAAAATATTGCTTAAGCCAACTTTTATCAATTTCATTGATTTTCTTACGTGCAAGTTCTATAGGTTCATAATTCTGCCCTAAACAAGCATTCTCAATCAGAACCTTTAGAACTTGTTTAGATACTTCTAACGGATATTTATCCAGTAACTTTATATCTTCATACGGGAAATTATCAATCTTTTGTAATTCCTCTATCAACCACGTTTCATACCTATTTATCATTTTTTCCCCCCATATTGCCATGGTAATGATTTATATAATTCATTAAATTCATTAACCGTCATTTCCTTAGTTGAAAAAATAGTATAATGTCCCACACCATGCGGAGAATCAGGAATAACATCTATACCATCTGCAATAACATCCAAACCATCTGGCATCTGTGTTCCTGATGGCAACATATGATAATGTCCATTTAATGGGGCACTATTAATGTCTAATACATTAGATGCTCCCTTTGGTAATGGACCTATTTCAGGCCCTACAATGCTATCAAAATTTTCAACATCAAAGTCCTGTTTCGGTCTTGCTCCTCTTGGTGCTGATTTATTACCAAAAGAATAGATATCTGCTGTTGTCTTTCTACCACTCTGGTCTCACTATCACATTCTCCGCCAACCTTAGATTTACAGGTT
>ULWY01046760.1_pt1 | contig 75198 bp, 64 predicted proteins | sample 1960761 | NCBI WGS metagenome assembly ULWY01 (sample SAMEA4835824, study PRJEB28245) | human gut metagenome | biome: gut microbiome; material: fecal sample | place: Denmark | collected 2008 | reverse complement strand
TCTTCCGATGCACGGATATGTTCATTCAATTTTCTGCTTTCATTTATAACCTGTTTCATATCGAGTCTAAGCTCCTGTAATAACCGAAAGGTTCAAATTGTATCTATACCTCTGTGATGATCGGGAGGATCATCGGACTCCGCTTCATCTTCTTCCACAGGAAGTCGCTCAGTGCATCGCGGATTGTATTCTTAAGCTTACCCCAATCGCTGATTCCACGATCCAGACAGCTGTCCAGTGCCTCCTGTACAACCTCACGACACTCATCCATCAGATTTTCCGCTTCTCTGACATAGACAAATCCACGGGATACAATATCCGGTCCCGCAATCTGCTGATTGCTTCCGGACTCCAGTGTTACAACGACGATCAACAGACCATTCTCTGAAAGCTGCTGGCGGTCACGCAACACAATATTTCCTACATCTCCGACGCCCAGTCCGTCCACAAGGATGCCCTGTGCCTGAACCTTTCCAGTCACATCAAATGTATCTTCCCCGATAGAAAGTACATCTCCGGCAGAAAGGATCTTGACATTTTCCTTCGGAATTCCCATCTCTACCGCAAGCTCTGCATGACGCTTCAGATGGCGGTACTCGCCGTGTACCGGAATTGCGTATTTCGGCTTGGTCAGCGCATACATCAGCTTCAATTCTTCCTGACAGGCATGTCCGGATACATGTGTATCCTGGAAGATTACATGCGCCCCCTTCATCTCAAGTTCGTTGATAACCTTGAAGATTGCCTTCTCATTTCCCGGAATCGGGCTGGATGAGAAGATAACCACATCACCCGGTTTGATCGTAATCTGCTTGTGAATATTCGCAGCAATCCTTGAGAGCGCTGCCATATTCTCTCCCTGGCTTCCGGTCGTGATCAGTACAACCTGCTCGTCCGGATAGTTCTTGATCTGATCGATCTCAATCAGTGTATTGTCCGGGATATCAATATATCCAAGCTCCGAAGCGGTCTGAATGACGTTCACCATGCTTCGTCCCTCAACGACAACTTTTCTTCCGTACTTATATGCGGAATTGATGATCTGCTGCACACGGTCAACATTCGATGCGAATGTCGCAATGATGATCCGGTGATCCTTGTTATCATCAAACAGATGGTCGAACACTTTACCGATTGTCTTCTCCGACGGAGTATATCCGGTACGTTCTACGTTCGTGGAATCCGCCATAAGCGCGAGGACACCCTTCTTTCCAAGCTCTCCAAACCGCGGCAGGTCAATAGCTTCACCGAATACCGGTGTATAATCAACCTTAAAATCACCGGTATGCACGATGATTCCTGCCGGTGTATAGATTGCAAGCGCTGCCGCATCGGCAATCGAATGTGTCGTACGGATGAACTCAATGCGAAACGCACCGAGTGTGATCATCTGTCCGTGTGTGACAATCTTTCTACGTACATTGTTGATATTTCCATGTTCTCGAAGCTTATGTTCGATCAGTCCCATCGTCAGCTTCGTTGCATAGATCGGCATATTCACCTGATTCTCAATATATGGTATCGCTCCGATATGGTCCTCATGTCCGTGCGTAATTACAAGTCCCTTGACCTTATCTGCGTTCTCCTGCAAGTATGTGACATCCGGGATAACGAGATCAATTCCGAGCATCTCATCCTCCGGAAATGCGAGTCCACAATCCACGACAATAATACTGTCCTCATACTCAAACGCGGTAATGTTCATTCCGATCTGCTCTAAACCGCCGAGCGGAATAATCTTCACCGACTTATTTTTATGTTTCATTCTAAACTAAACCTCCAAATCAAAGTCTTCCAACAGCTCATCAAACACCTTGATCACTGCTTTCAATTCGTTCTCGTCCTCAATCTCTGTATAGGTTACCATATCCTCTTCTTCGCCCGGTTCTTCACGCAACACAAAGAAGCTTCCATCCTCATCGTCTACATCGTCTGTCAGCAGAATATAGTTCTTCCCAAACAGTTTTGTCTGATCCAGCACATACAGCTCCTGGTCGCCGTCTTCCGTCTCGAATGTAATCTTCGGAATCTCTGTATTCAATTCCTCTTCGTTCTCATTTCCACCCATGTTATCTATGTGCCTCTCTATCCAGATAGCTCTGCAATATGATTGCTGCCGCCATCTTATCAATGTGTTCTTTCCTGCCGCTCACGCAGACACCCGTCGCCTCCAGAATACGATTTGCCTCTACGGTTGTAAGCCTCTCGTCTACAAAGATAACCGGAAGTCCGGTTCTCCGCTCCAGATCCGCGGCAAACGCCCTTGTCGCCTCCACGCGCGGGCCCTCGGTGTTGTTCATCATCTTAGGGAGACCGACTACGATCTTCCCAGCCTCATGTTCCTCTATGAGTGCTTCAATCCTTGCATATGTCTGTCGCAATTTATTCTCTTGTTTTCTCTCAATCGTCTCAAGCGGCTGGGCGATCAGACATGTAGCGTCCGATACCGCAACCCCAACCGTCTTGGAACCATAATCCAGTCCAAGGATTCTCATGTTTTATCTCCTATTTGAGCCGTGTCTCAATATAGTTCTCCAGAAGTACTTCGATAATCTCATCGCGTTCTGCCTTCATGATCAGGCTTCTGGCATTCTTGTAGCTTGTGATATATGTAGGATCTCCACTCATAACATACCCTACAATCTGACTGACCGGATTATATCCCTTCTCAGACAATGCTTCATACACCTGCTCTAAGATATCTGTCACCTCTATATTCGATTCATGGATAATTCCTATATCCTGTGTATTTTGATTATTCACTTTCTCACGTCCTTCTTTATTGCATTGCAAAACATATAGCACTATTCTAATATATCCTGTAAAAAATAGCAACTCTTTTATTTTAACATGCCGAAGAAATCGTACTGGTTCGTCTCCGGAAGATCCCCCAGAAGTCCCAGATCTCCCATGACATCGAGAATCGTTTTTGATACCTTTCCACGTATACGGATATCTTCTTTGGAAGTAAATGGTCCTTCCTTTGCAGCCTCTTCGAGCTGTTGTGCCGCTTTTAAGCCCATGCCTGCAATCGATGCAAAGCTCGGCATGATCTTTCCGTCTATGATCTGGAACCGGTCTGCCTTCGCCTTGTAGAGGTCAATCGGCAAAAAATCAATGCCTCGTGCGTACATCTCCTGTACCAGACGCATATCACGGATCGTATCCTTCTCTGTGGCACTCATCGCATTTTTATCTTTCTTCTGCAGCTCTGCAAGATTCTCCTCGAGTGCTTCCTTGCCAAGACACATAAGCTGGTAATCAAATGCAGATGCGCGGATGCTGAAGAACGCCGTATAGTAAGCAAGCGGATAATTGATCTTATAATACGCCACACGCCAGCCCATCATAACGTAAGCAACCGCATGAGCCTTCGGGAACATGTATTTGATTTTCTCGCACGATTCCATATACCACTCCGGTACGTCATGCTTCCGCATCTCTTCCTTCCATTCATCCCATTTATCGCATTTGCCCTTGGCTACAACACCCTTTCTTACTTTCTCCATGATATTGAAAGCAAGTCCCGGTTCCAGCCCACGATAGATCAGGTATGTCATGATATCATCTCGTGTACAGATGGCAGATGACAGCTCGCAGATTCCATTTGCAATCAGTGTCTGTGCATTGCCAAGCCATACATCCGTTCCATGGGACAGTCCTGCGATCCGGACCAGGTCAGAGAATGCCTTCGGTGCTGCGTCGATCAACATCTGCATCGCAAAATCCGTACCGAACTCCGGAATTCCCAGTGTTCCAAGCTTTGTGCCGCCGATATCCTCCGGCTTGATGCCGAGTGCCTCTGTATTATGGAACAGTGACATTACATCCTTATCATCAAGCGGAATCGTCTTCGCATCCAGCCCTGTCAGATCCTCCAGACGACGGATCATCGTCGGATCATCATGTCCCAGAATATCGAGCTTCAGCAGATTATGGTCAATCGAGTGATACTCAAAATGTGTTGTTACAATATCGGTTGTCATATCGTTTGCCGGATGCTGGATCGGCGTGAAGGAATAGATCTCCTCATGCTTCGGAAGCACGATCATACCACCCGGATGCTGTCCGGTTGTACGTTTTACGCCCGTCAGTCCGACCGCGATCCGCTCTATCTCGCAGTGCCGTTTTACCTGCTCATGCTCTTCAAAATACTTAAGTACATATCCAAATGCAGTTTTCTCCGCCAGGGAACCGATCGTACCTGCGCGGAATGCTTTTCCCTTACCGAACAGTTCCTCGGTGAATGCATGCGCCTTCGGCTGATACTCTCCGGAGAAGTTCAGGTCGATATCCGGCTCTTTATCACCATAGAAGCCAAGGAATGTCTCAAAAGGAATATCGTGTCCTTCTTTCTTCATGAGTGTTCCACACTTCGGGCATTTCCGGTCCGGCATATCGCACCCCGACTGTCCCTCAAACTGCTTGACAAAATCAGAATCAAAGTCCGTGAAATAACAATGCGGACAGATATAATGTGCCGGCAGTGGATTCACCTCGGTAATACCTGCCATCGTCGCAACAAACGAAGAACCAACCGAGCCACGGCTTCCAACCAGATATCCATCATCGTTTGACCGCCACACAAGCTTCTGGGCGATAATATACATAACCGCAAATCCATTCGAGATGATCGAATGCAGCTCGCGCTTCAGTCTTGCATCTACGATCTCCGGCAGATCCGGCCCATAAATCTCATGTGCTTTGTCATAACAGATCGTTGTCAGTGTCTCATCGGAATTCTCAATAATCGGCGGACATTTATCCGGACGCACCGGTGATATCGTCTCGATCATATCGTTGATCTTGTTTGTATTCGTGATAACAACTTCCTTCGCAAGATCACTGCCCAGATACTGGAATTCTTCCAGCATCTCCTCTGTCGTCCGGAAATAAAGCGGCGGCTGATGGTCTGCATCCGCAAATCCTTTGCCCTTCATCATGATCCGGCGGTACATCTCATCCTCCGGATCTAAGAAATGCACATCACAGGTTGCAACAACCGGCTTGCCAAACTGTTTACCAAGATCACAGATCTTACGGTTCACATCCTGCAGATCTTCCACTGTCTTAACTGGTGCTTTCTCATCGTCGAGCAGGAACATGTTATTTCCGGTCGGCTGAATCTCATAATAGTCATAGAAATTACACAGTCTGGTAATCTCATCTTCGCCCTCGCCATATAATACTGCCCGGTACAGTTCTCCCGCTTCGCAGGCTGAACCGATGATCAGTCCTTCCCGGTATTTGTTGATGAGGCTCTTCGGCATACGCGGACGGCGGTTATAATAAGTCAGATGGGATTCTGAAATCAGCCGGTACAGGTTCACACGCCCTACTTCATTTGCCACGAGAATAATTCCGTGGTATGTCTTCGCCTTACGGATTGCATCCGGCGATGCAGCTGCGGCCTCGTTCAGTTCCCTGATTGTCTTGATGCCCTTCTCCTTGATCATCTTGATCATCTTCACGAAAATCTCTGCTGTTGCCGCTGCATCATCGCAGGCTCTGTGATGATGTTCATTCACGACACCGAACTGCTTGCACAGACGGTCAAGCGTGTATTTTCCAAGCTCGGGAAGCAGAATATGCGCGAGCGTCATCGTATCCACAATCGTGCTGTCAAAGGTAAGTCCCAGTCTCTTCGCGTTCTCCCGGATAAAGCCAGTATCAAATGCTGCATTATGTGCAACAACGCTTGCATCTCCGATATACTCCAGGAATTTCGGTAATATCACATCAATGGTCGGTGCAGACTGCACCATCGCATCCGTGATCGATGTAAGCTTCGTGATAGAATACGGAATCGGAACTTCCGGATTGATAAACTCCGAGAATGTATCCTGGATCTTTCCATCTTTGATACGGACTGCGCCAATCTCGATGATCCGGTTATTTGTCGGGCTTAAACCTGTTGTCTCTATGTCAAACACCACATATTCCGAATCAATATTCTGTCCCTTTTCATTCTGAATCAGACCTTTGACATCATCGACGAAATATCCTTCCACGCCATAAATGATCTTGAAGTCTTCCCCCTTCTTGATCTGGTGGTTCGCGATTGGGAACGCCTGGACTACACCATGATCTGTAATCGCAAGTGCCTTCATGCCCCATGCCTTTGCGCGCGCGATCACATCCTCGATACCGACGACACTGTCCATCTCGCTCATGACCGTATGTAAGTGAAGCTCCACGCGCTTCTCCAAAGATGTATCCATACGTTTCTCCCGGAAGTCATTTGCCGGTTTGATTCCCGCAATCGAAGAAAATGTCACTTCCCGGCTGTAACTGTCATACATCGGTACACCCTTTATAATATAGAATTTGCCTTTCTGAAGATCCTCAAGCAGAGGTTCCTTGTCCTCCGGTGATACAAAAAGCTTGAACATGATCGAGTCCGTGAAATCTGTGATTGCACCGGTGATAATGAATTTTCCGCTTCTAAGTTCTCTTTCCTCGATCGACATGATCTGTCCATGGATACAGCATTCCCCGCCACCTTCTTCCAGGGTCTCGATCTTCACGATCTCGGCATCGCAGTTTCTTCCATAGAACACATCCGGATCGGAAGACTTCCGGTAATTACTGCCATAATTGCCCTTTCCACCGAACTTTCCATACTTTCCTGCCTTTGTACCATCGCCTGCCGGTGCCTTCTTCGTCATCTCTGTCTGATTTTTTGCAGACGGTGTGCCTGCTGCGGTCCCCGTTGTTTTCTCCATCTCTTTATCCCCCTTGTTCTCCTTACCTGTTTGCTTGTTATTCTCCTTCATTCCTATTGTTTCCACATTTTCCGAACCATCCTGTGCCGACTTTTCTGTGCGCAGCTGTTCATTCTTCTCCTCAATGATCCGGAGTTCCTGCTGCAGCCGAAGGGCAGCCGCCTCTCTGAGTTTCGTCTTCTGCTCCAGAGAAAAGCTGAACCCTACTTCAATCGCAACACCAAAATGGTCACGAAAATAAGACACAAGAAATTCCCGGATGAGTTTCTCGTGTTCCTTCGCAACGGAAGAGTGTTCTACCGCCAGACTGATTACATTCCCATTGCAATACCAATCTGAACGGCTGAGTAACCGGAACGCGATCCGGCTCTGTCCCCGAAGCTCCTCCAACATGCTGTCCTTATAATTCTCCATAATCTGTTCTACTGTATATTGTTCCGACAACTGATATCGCACAAAAAGCAGAACCTTCTTACCCGCACCGCCCATGTGGTAAGCATACTGTGTCAGCAGTGCCTCCATACGGGCGATGAGATGATATGGGATCAGATGATCGCTCATAATCGTAATGATCATCTGTTTTCTGGTCTCATATGTCTTAATGCTTTCTACCTGCGTATCTGAAAAAAGGGCGTCAAGCTCAGCTCCGCCCTTGAACGCCGGGAAAACATTGCAAAATGTTTTACTATCCAAACGTGTTACCTCGCTTCCCAGTGATCCAATTCATATTTGAGTGCCCCAAGCAATTCTTCCTGCGGCATCTTCTTTATTATTTTTCCATGCTTCATCAGAAGGCCTTCTCCATCACCGCCGGCGATTCCGAGATCCGCTTCCCGGGCCTCACCCGGACCATTCACCGCGCATCCCATCACGGCAACTTTGATTGACAGATGATCATAACCGGCAATCAGCTTCTCGACTTCGTTCGCAAGTCCGATCAGGTCAATCTTCGTCCTGCCGCAGGTCGGACAGGATACAAGTTCGATTCCATCCTTCCGAAGTCCAAGCGTGCGGAGAATCAGCTTCGCCGATGTGATCTCCTCAACCGGATCTCCCGTCAGAGATACACGCATCGTATCGCCGATTCCCTGTCCCAGTATCATGCCAAGCCCGACTGCCGACTTGATATTGCCGCGATAGACCGTTCCCGCTTCCGTAATTCCCACATGCAGCGGATAGCTTGTCTGCTCCGCGATCAGCTCATGTGCTTTCACGCACATCATGACATCAGAGCTCTTGATGCTGATCACGAGATTATCATAGTCGCATTCCTCAATCATACGCACCTTATCAAGTGCAGATTCTACGATGCCCTCTGCGGTCACACCACCGTATTTTTCAACGAGCGTTTTCTCCAGCGAGCCGGAATTCACGCCCACACGGATTGGTATATTCCGTTCCTTTGCGACCTTCACAACCTTCTTCAGGTTCTCCTCACCACCGATATTTCCCGGGTTGATGCGGATCTTATCTGCACCATACTCCATCGCCAGTATCGCCAGACGATAATCGAAATGAATGTCTGCCACGATCGGAATGTGAATCTGTTCCTTGATCTTGCCAAACGCCTTCGCTGCCGCCTCGGTATTTGCTGTCGAACGGATAATCTGACAGCCTGCCTTCTCCAGTTCGAGAATCTGTGCTACCGTTGCAGCCACATCGGATGTCTCTGTGTTCGTCATAGACTGAATCGCAATCGGATTACCGCCACCGATTACTACACCGCCGATATTGACCATCCGCGTTGTATCTCTGTGCGGAAGTTCTTTCTTCGTTCCATATCTCATTCGTCATTCCCCACCTTTTCATCAAACTACAAAATATCGTTTCATACTACAAAATATCATTCTTATCCAGAATGATCTAGAAAAATGCATTCTTAATATCATTAAAGAATACAACAACCATCAGAATCATCAAGAGTACAAATCCTATCGCATTCACAATCGCTTCCTTATCCTGCGGAATCTTCTTACGACGGATTCCTTCGATAAACAGGAACAACAGTCGTCCTCCGTCCAGTGCCGGAATCGGAAGCAGATTCATAATTCCAAGGTTCACACTCAGAAGAATACACCAGTTCAGCAGATTCAAAAGGACATTAATCGTCGCTTCTTTCTTCGATGTGCTGATATCCTTCGCTTCTTCTATGACGTCATTCATCGCACTTCCAACGCCGACCGGTCCCATGACATCACCATTCTTCACGCCTCCGGTCACAATCATGCGAAGACCGGTCACGGTTGCCTTCACCCAGTAGCGAAGCTCCAGACCTGCATACTTGATATCATTTCCGATTCCTGTCGATGCGACATAGCCACCCGCGACGCCAAGCTTATATTCTCCCTCGCTGTTCTTCTTCGGGGTAACAAGCACCGAGCTTTCGGTTCCATCTTCATGACGGATACCGAGCGTCACAGGCTTCGAAGTATCCTCCGCCTGCATATAAAGCAGAATCTCCCGGTAATTGTAGATGTTTTTGCCATTGATCTCCGTAACCGTATCGCCGACCTCGATTCCTGCATCTGCAGCTGCGGAATCAGAAGCGACATACGTCAGTTTCGCCGGATCGCACCCTGTGAAATGAATCAGAATGATAGAGAACAAAAAAGCAAGAATGAAATTAAACACCGGTCCCGCAGCAATCACAAGGATACGCGCAAGCAGCGGTTTGTTATTAAATGCATTCTCATCCTCACTCTCGCCATCTTCCCCCATCATCATGCAATACCCGCCGATTGGAAGCAGCCGCAGAGAGTATTTCGTCTCCTTCTTCTTGACAGAGAAAATCGCCGGTCCCATGCCAATGGCAAATTCCATAACCGCAATCTTATTCATCTTGGCTACAATAAAGTGTCCGAACTCATGAAAAAATACAATCACGCCAAACACAAGAATGATCAAAATAATGTTCATACAAACTCCTTTTTGTTTATGTAGTCGTATACCCATCTCTCCGTGTCAAGGATCTCCTCTAAGGTCGGATTCCCAATCACGGTATGTGCCTTCATACAAGCTTCGATTATATCATAGATTTGTAAAAATTTTATGTCCCCGTTCAAAAACATTGCGACTGCACATTCATTTGCAGCATTCAACACGGTTGGCATCGAGCCGCCTGTCTCAATAGCATTATATGCCAGATCCAGCCCCTGAAATGTCTCTCTATCTGGTTGTTCTGTGAGTATACCCGATATTTTTGAAAAATCAAGTCTATCTCCGGATAAATTTCTTCGCTCCGGATAATAAAGTGCATACTGAATCGGCAACCGCATATCTGCCGTTCCAAGCTGTGCCTTGATCGCGCCATCTTCGAACTCCACCATCGAATGGATAATACTCTGTGGCTGTACAACAACCTCAATATTCTCCGGCATCACATCGAACAGCCATCGTGCCTCTATTACCTCAAGTCCTTTGTTCACAAGTGTTGCGGAATCAATCGTGATCTTACGTCCCATCGACCAGTTCGGATGCTTCAGCGCATCCTCTACCGTGACGTGTTCGAGTTCTTTTCTTGTCTTTCCGCGGAATGGTCCACCCGACGCCGTAATCAACAGCTTCGCAATCTTGTTTTCCTGTTCCCCGTGCAGACACTGGAAGATTGCCGAATGCTCGCTGTCCACCGGCAGGATACGCACATGGTATTCCTGTGCCAGCTGCATGATCAGATGTCCGGCAGTTACAAGTGTTTCCTTATTCGCAAGCGCAATATCCTTTCCTGCCTTGATTGCCTCAATCGTCGGACGGATTCCGATCATACCGACGATAGCAGTCACCACAAGCTCTGCTTTCTCACAGGTTGCAGCTTCAATCAGTCCGTCCATGCCATAGACGATCTTACAGTTAAAATCAGACAAGGCAGCCGCTAATGCTTTTGCCTTGTCTTCGCTTTTCACACTTACAAGTTCCGGTCGAAACTCCCTTACCTGTTTCTCCAATAATTCAATATTATCCCCTGCTGCCAGCGCAGCAACACGTATATCCGCATTCGCACGTACAACATCCAGCGTCTGCGTTCCTATGGATCCGGTTGATCCAATAATCGCTATCGATCTCACATCGCGCCTCCTAAATTACCAATCATAATCTTAAAACAGTAATACACGATTGGTGCCGTAAATATAATGCTGTCAAACCGGTCCAGAATTCCACCATGTCCCGGAATCAGCTTTCCATAATCTTTAATATTGTTGTTTCTCTTAATCGCAGAAGCAGTCAGATCTCCGACCACAGCGAATCCCGCACCGATTGCACCTGCTGCCGCGAATATAAGCGGTGCATTTGCAAGATCATAGATCTTCGCTTCAAAGAAGATACCATACAGTCCGCCGACCAATGCAGAACCAAGGATTCCACCGAAGAGCCCCTCCACACTCTTCTTCGGGCTTAATTTCGGTGACATCTTATGCTTTCCGAACTTCACGCCAACACAATACGCGAACGTATCATTGATCCACGAGCAGATGTATACCATAACGACAAGCGCGCCGCCATATTTCAATTCCCGTACCTGATACAGGAACGAAAGCAACAGACTGACATAGAAGAATGCCAGAATCGCAGACATCGCATTCTTGTCTGTATAACGTGGATATGTAACCACGTAGACAAAAAGCACAAGCAATATATATCCGATCACAAGCGGAAGCAGATACTTCTGAAGGTCAAAAAACAGGAAACAGTAATATGCAACTGTCATCAGATAGGCAAGTACCGCCAACGCTGATTTCTCCTGCTTGTAGACGCGCATCAGTTCGAATACACCGCCCAGACTCAAGAGCATGACTGCAACTCCCGTCACATAACCGCCCAGATATAAAATTCCGATCGTGAGCAGTGTCAGTACCGCTCCACTTATAAATCGTGTCTTAAACATAGTTTATTTAACACCACCAAATCTTCGTTCTCTGCCATTATAATATCGTACTGCTTCCTTCAGGGATTCCATATCAAAATCCGGCCACAATGTATCCGTGAAATAAAATTCTGCATAAGCAAGCTGCCAGATCAGATAGTTTGATAGCCGAAGCTCCCCGCTTGTCCGGATCAGCAGATCCGGATCCGGAAGTTCCGCCGTATCAAGCGTCTGTGATATGAGTTCTTCCGTAATCTGATCCGGTAACAGCACACCTTGCTGTACCTGTTTTGCAAGCTTGACCGATGCCCGGCGCAGTTCATCTCTTCCACCGTAATTTAATGCGATCGTAAAATCCAGCTTATCATACTTCGCAGTCTCCTGCTCCGCATGTTCAAGCATCTCCACGATGTCGGCATCGAGCGCACTCCGGTCACCGATCACGCGAATCCGCAGTCCATCCTTCGATGCCCGTTCCACGCAGTTCGTCAGATAGCTCCGGAGCAGATTCATGATTCCGGTCACTTCCTCTGTCGAACGCTTCCAGTTCTCCGTTGAAAATGCATACACGGTCAGATACCGGATTCCTAATTCTGCCGCATCACGGCAGATCTGCTCAAGCACTTTCGCACCCTGTCTGTGTCCCATATTCCGTGGAAGCAGACGTTTCTTCGCCCATCTTCCATTGCCATCCATGATGATGGCTACATGGGTAGGTATTTCCAATTCTTCCCCATCGATTATCTTCTTCATAGGCTTATACTGTCATGATTTCCTTTGTCTTTGACTCAATCTCCTGATCTACCTGTGCCACATACTTGTCTGTCATCTTCTGAACCTTCTCTTCGTTGCCTTTTAATTCATCGTCAGACATCTCTGCCGCCTTATTAGCCTTCTTCAGGGCATCATTTGCATCACGGCGGATATTCCGGATTGCAACCTTAGCGCTCTCGCCCTTCTTCTTGACATCCTTCGCAAGCTCTTTTCTGCGGTCCTCTGTCAGCTCAGGGAAATTAATAATAATATTCTTACCGTCATTGTTCGGGTTGATGCCAAGATCAGAGCATACGATTGCTTTCTCGATCTCCTTGATCAGACTCGTCTCCCATGGCGAGATCATGATCGTTCTCGCTTCCGGAACTGTGATATTCGCCACCTGCTGAAGCGGTGTCGGTGTTCCGTAATAAAGTACTGTGATACGATCCAGAATATGTGGATTCGCGCGTCCTGCACGAATCGTAGTATATTCCTTCTCCAGGCTTTCAATCGTCTTTTTCATCTTCTCTTCATACTGTGCTAACATCTCTTATCCTCCAAATATATATTTTGTCTATGTTATGTTTCTAATCAACGGTAACTGTCGTACCAGTGAATCCTCCGGTAACCGCTTTCTCGATGCTTCCTTCATCATTCAGCCCGAACAACATCATCGGCATCTTGTTCTCCATTGCAAGCACCGCAGCCGCCAGATCGATCACGCCAAGCTTTTTATCCACGATCTCTGAGATTGGCATCGTGTCATATTTCTTCGCATCCGGATTGGTCTTCGGATCACTGTCGTAGACGCCATCGATTGCCTTCGCTGACAGGATCACATCTGCCTCTACTTCGATTGCCATAAGCACCGTCGCGGTATCGGTAGAAAAATACGGATGTCCGGTTCCTCCTGCGAAGAATACAACCTCTCCATTCTCCAGATATTCAACCGCCTTATCCTTGTTGAATAATTCTGTCATACTTCCGCATGCAAACGGTGTCATGATATGTGTTTTCAGTCCCTCTGCGCGCATCGCATCGGCTGCATAAATACAGTTCATCACCGTTGCAAGCATTCCGATCTGATCTGCCTTCACGCGATCCATATTGTCAGAGGTTCTGCCTCTCCAGAAGTTTCCTCCACCGATTACAATGCTTACCTGAATATGCTTGTCACAGATTGCCTTCACCTGCTTTGCCACATCCCGTACAACCATCTCATCAAATCCGGTATGCTTGTCGCCGGCAAGTGCCTCTCCTGATAATTTCAATAAAATTCTGTCCATCTTCATCGTTTTTATGCTCCTTTATCTTATTCAAAAAAGCTCTTCACATCAATCTCAGAATAGCACTGGGAACACATACCCTCTATCACTGCGCCATTGTTGATCTGAACTGACTTTGACTTAATATTGCCCATGATCACAGCTGTGGAATCCACAATCACCGGTCCCTGTACATCAATGTCGCCTTTTACAGCGCCTGCAATTACCGCCGACCCTGCAAATACATTCCCGACAATCACGGTTCCTACCCCGATCTTCGCTGCATCTACAACGTGTACGTCTCCTTCTACACGTGCAGCATTCGCATACAGTTCTCCAACCTGAACATCGCCCTTGATAAATCCGCCGATAATCAGCTTCCCGTCGCAGCTTACTGCTCCATTCACTGTTCCGATCAGGTCGATACATCCGTCTGTCCGCAAATCTCCATTGATGACTGTGTTCTTCGTGATGTATGTGGTATCCGCTTCCATGAAGGAATCTACAGCATTCTTCTCCTCTGTCTGTTCCGGTGTTGTCTCCAAGATAGCATCCTCCTGTTTTGCTTCGCTCTCTATCTGTTCTTCTTCTGCCTGTCTGGCAAGTGTATCCTCAACCGCCTTATCCAGATCCGCAGACATAAAATTCTGAAGCTCCTTTGATTCTTCTCTCTCCGGTTCGGTCAGAAGTGCTTCTTCGGTATGTTCAAGCATATTCCCATCATCGAGTGCATCAAGAGCCTTTAGTTCATCCTGCTCACCGTCATCCGGCTCTCCTGCCTTCTCAGTCGGTACTGCTTCCGGTTCTGCCTGAAGATATTCCGTCTCGGGAACCGGCTTTAATTCATCTTCCGAAAATGGCGCTCCGGCTGGTTCAGAATCATCCGCAATCACCTCTGCCTCCGGCACATCATGAAACGGTGCTTTCTCCTCGTCTGCCGTTTTCTCTGCTTCTTCCTTAGAGAAAGGTTCCAGATTATCCTCTGCCTGTTCCTCCGGGAATTGTATCTGTGTCTCCGGCTTATCTATCTGAATCTCATCGAGATTTTCAAACATATCCTCTGGTGCAACGTCCATCTGGTCGCCTTCATCAAAGGTATTCACCATGTCCTCGTCATCATACTCAGCCCCAAGCTCATCCTTGTCCGGCATAAGTTCATTAACCGCCTGCGCAAAATCGCGCTTAAAATCCTTAAAAAAACCCATGTAGGCTTCCTCCTTATTTCATCATCTCATTATACACCATGCCTATTTCGAAATCAATTATGCATCTGTCTTTTCAAGAATTCTTCCTTCTGCACAATCAAGATGCATCATATGCATGCGGTGGATTCTCTGATATATCTTCTCTCCGCAGCCGATAGCTGCCGGGATTCCAAACTCCGCACAGCGGATTGCCATATGGGATGCAGCACCGCCATATTTGGTCACAAAACCGGCAATATTCTTGGCAAATATCCAGTCATACCCCGGATCTGCTTTGGTAAGCACAACGATTTTCCCGCTTATATCGGAATCGTGGTCTTCATCGAGATTCACAATCGGTGCTTCTACAATTTTATTCGTAATAAAGTTCGGGCGTGCCTCATCAATATCAATCACATCGATATCTCCTACGTCGAAGATAACCTCCGGCAGCACAAGATACGAATTCACATGATAGAATTTACGCCGGATCTCAATGGTCTGGATATAAGAATCACGGCTATGATAGCTCAAAAGATCCTGTATCTCCAGATAAGACATATCCTCTCTTGCAATCGCCATTACCTCACCAAGCTTCACGATCACATCCAGCATCAGCGACAAAGACTTCGTGAATTCAAATTTGAAGTATTCCCGGTTCTGGGTTGCCCGTTTGATAAAATTGATGAATACTTCCGGTTCGACACCGATTCCAGCTGCATCAAGTGCCGTCTGCAGTTTCTCCTTATCCAGGCTTTTTGCTTCCTGCTTTGTCTTATTATTACCGGTCAGGTTGGCCTCCGCAACATCGAAATAAATATTCCGGTAGCTGTCTGAACGTATATCATAAGTTCCAAGGCGCAGATGCCCATACAGATGATTGAAATCCTCACGGCTCATCTTCCCATGGCTGTACAGATCGAAATCACGCTCAAATTCTGACGCTACCGTCGGGATAGAGAGCATGAAGTCATCCATCTCCTGCTTTGTAAAATACCCTTTCTCAACAAGTGTCCGGCAGAAGCTTCGTGCCATAAACGCACACCGTGCCTGTCTTGTAAACTGTGGTGTTCCATGATCCTTTATTGAATCAAGCAGCTCGGAAATATAGCTGTATAGCTTCATAACGTTTGTCTCTGCAAGCGGATGATGTGCCCGAAGCTCATGCCGCAGCTTCGTCATTTGTTCCAACGACCGCAGATCTTCTTCGCAGATCTCATCATAGTGGTTCAACGTCTGCTTTGCAATATTGAACAGCGCATTCCTAAGTAATGAGATTTCCGAATCATCGAATCCATACTCCGAAAGCTCCTTCAGACGGTCATCTGTCATGAAGTCATACGTGTTAAAGATAATTTCGAACTCGATCTTATCGTGTGCGGTTTTGTCCTTCTTTAATTTCTGTTCATAATACTGGTTCAGCCTATAACACAGATCCTCCGGAAGTCCCGCCGGTGTCAATCCGTCAAATGTATAATTCACCGATATATATGGCTTGTTCCCTACCTTCTGCATCAACTCTCCGCGGACCGGCTGGTAACCAAGCGGCTGCAGACCGATTGACCAGATATGTGCCGTGATAAGCTCCCGGTACAGGGAATAATCGAGCGGTCTCGGATTACTTCCGATAATCTCTGCCGGATTCCAGAATGCCATATCCGAGAGAATGTGGAAGGTATCCAGATATTTGCACTTTGCCAGTGCCTTTGTATCCTTGAATTCGCGGTCTGTCATCGGTGCGATGATCTTCAACGCTGCCGCAAGTGGGCGTACCTGGAAGATCACCACCGTCCCATCATTTAAAATAGCAAACTCGATATCAAGCGCAGAGACATATTCATAGATCTGTTCAATCTCCTTCACCGCCGTGATCAGATCCACAAACTCATATTCGAGAAACTCTCTCGAAGCATTCTTTGCAATCCACTTCGTCTTCCCGGCTGTTCCGCTTGTCACAGAATCTGTGCTGCCATTATCGTCATACGTAACCATATAGTATGGCCGGTTATAAATAATATCCCGTGTGAATACAACTCCCGATATGCGCACATCTGTTGTCTGCTTCTGAACCAGAACCTGTTCGCGGTTTGCAATCAACCGTTCCTTCGCTTCCGGTGTCATTACCCCCTCCACATAGGATGCATACACTTTATTGATTGCTTCTTCAATCTCAACTGCCTTTGAGGCATCGACATCCAGCACACTTTCAAAATGCCCGGCATTGCTTGTCTCAAGATTATCCTCACTTGCAGACGAACTCCGGACCACAATCCGTGAGCCAGCAAACCGGGTCTCGATCGCCGCGATCGCGACTGCCGGATCTTCAAAGAAAACATCTGCATAAACAATATAGAGATCTTCAATATAGGAATGTTTTACGGTTTCCTTCAGGTCAGCCAGGGTATTTGCCTTGGTTGAAATCAATAATCCCTTCATCTTCAGCCCTTCATTCTTCTACAAAATAAATTTCTTAATTACTTCTACTATTCCATCCTCATCGCAGCTTGCCGTCACATAATCAGCCACGTCCTTTACAACCTGCTGTGCATTTCCCATCGCAACGCCAACGCCTGCATATTCGACCATCGTACGGTCATTGAACCCGTCTCCACAACAGATACAATTCTCACGTTCCATCCCAATGTGTGCAAGCAGTCTCCCGATGGATTTTGCCTTATCCACCCCCTGCACGGTAATCTCAATAAAATACGGTTCCGAACGAAATACATTCAGATCCGGCGCCACCAATGCCGCAAGCTCATGTTCATATTGTTCGGACACCTCCGGCTCGGCTGTCATCAGGCACTTCACCATATCGAAATCCACATATCCGAGGAAATCATCAACTTCGCACAGCTGCATATGGTTTAATCTTGCCTCAAATTCCATATAGTTATCCGTATCGGTACCCGTAATCACCTTATCTCCCTGATAGGTTACCATCCCAATCTTCTTTTCTTTTGCAAATTCATACAGAACCTTCGCAAACCGTCTCGGAATACAGTTTTGGTAGATTACCTCTCCGGTAGCGCAATTGATTACCTTACCGCCATTGAAGCTTAGCGCATAGCCGCCATATCTCTCTAGCTCCAGTGCATCTGCATACTGTTTCATGCCCGGGAACGGTCTGCCCGATGCAAGCGCAACCAGATGACCCTGTCTCTGAATCTCCATCAGATATTTCAACGTCTCCGGTGTAATTTTTTTGTCCGAGTTCACAAGTGTTCCATCAATATCCAGTATTAATATCTTTCTGTCTGTCATTGTTCATTCCTCAATCTGCAAATTTCAAATCATAATTAAATATATTGTAACATTTTCCAAGACATATGAAAAGAAGTATGTTAGAATATTTGTATGGAAATTTTGATTCATATTGAAAAGAAAAAATTAGATACGGACTACGAAAAAGCAGTTGCGGAGTATGTCAAGCGTCTCTCCGCTTTTTGTCGTGTCAGATGCATCTATTATAAGGATCTCTCGAAATTAACGATGCATAATTCCTCCGCCTGTTTCCGTGTTGTTCCTGGACACGACACGATATCGTCGGAAGACTTTGCTATAAAGCTTGAACAGCTCGGTCTGTCCGGTTATTCCCGCATGGAATTTGTAATCGCAGAGCAGCCAGATGACACACATACAGATGCCATCTCCTGCAGCTCTGTTGATCCCAAGCTTTCCATATTCTCGCTTTCCGGATTCACAATGTCTGTTGATCTGACAACTGTCATTCTGACAGAACAGCTCTACCGGGCCTTTACAATCCTCAACCATATTACTTACCACAAATAGTATCCGCAAGCACTTCCATGAGCATCACACGCATAAGCTGATGCGGAAATGTCATATTCGAAAAACTGATCTTCTCATCTGCCCGTCTCACAACCGCATCGGATAATCCTAACGATCCGCCGATCACGAACGCAATACTTGTTTTCCCTCTCTGTTGCGCAGTTTCAATGCTTTTTTTAATTTTGGAATTATCCATTTTCTTACCATCTATACAAAGTGCTGCCACATAGTCTGTATTCCGGATCTGGCTTAGGATCTTCTCTCCTTCTGTCTCTTTGATCTTCCGGATTACCGTATCCGAAGTCTGTTTCGGGATGCTTTCGTCCTTCAGACAGATCAGCTGTACCGGCATCTTCTTATTGATCTGCCTTTGATATTCCTCTATTTTCTTCTGATAGAACATTTCTTTGACATTCCCGACTACAATCAATTTTATCTGCATCTCATTATCTTCTCCTGATTACCTATGTTAATTCTTACATTTTGCCCGTTTATTTACACAATCTTTCAACTTATGTCATAATTTGTTCATAATTATATCTTATATTATAACCATAGTTTTTTCATAAATCCTCTCTTTTAATAAACAAAAAGAAAATGCCGGCTCGCATCCGGCATTTTCTTTTTGTTTATTTATGCATCAATATTTCCATTCTTTACATCTTCAAATTCCTGCTCGATCTCATCGCTTACCTTTGGTGTTGCAAGTGATACAACAACGATGAATACAAGGCTTACGATAAATCCAACAAGCAGGGAATATACGCCAGTATAGGCCGCAGGTGTCACATGAACTCCATCGAGCGTGCAGCATTTAATATAATCCCAGATAATAACAGTCAGTCCGCCACTTGCCATACCTGCTGCAGCACCTGCTAGATTCATACGCTTCCAGTAAAGCGACATCAGGATTGCCGGGCCAAATGCACTGCCAAGACCAGCCCATGCATCGCTGACCAGATTCATGATTGATGAATTCGGATTCCATGCAATCATGATTGCAATGATTGCAACAACAAATACCGTTGCTCTTGCAATGAACAATACCTGCTTATCTTTCAATTTCTTGAAGAAAACACCCTTGAACAGATCATTTGCCACAGCGGATGAAGAAACAAGCAGCTGGGAATCCGCGGTTGACATGATTGCAGCTAAAATACCGCACAGCAGCAGACCTCCAATAAACGGCAGTGAATAATCCGACATGAAAAGCTTCTTGATCATCTCAATATAGACGTTCTCATACTGGGCGCCCTTGTTTGAAAGTACCATCGGATACAGATATGCACGTCCAAGTACACCAATCACACAGGCAAGCACAAGTGAGATCAGTACCCAGACGATAGCGACCTTCTTGGACTTCGCAAGCTCCTTCTCATCGCGGACTGCCATGAAACGTACAAGAATATGCGGCATACCACAATAACCAAGTCCCCATGCAAGCTGGGATGCAATACTGATACCGGAGATTGGCTTGCCATCCTGCATGAAGATATTCAGGTAGTCCTTCGCATCCACATCCAGACCGGAATTCACAAGATTCGGTACGATATTTCCGGTTCCAAGTACGATTACAACCAGAATCGGAACGGCCAGTACTCCTACCAGCATCATCATACCCTGTACAAAGTCCGTTGTACATACGGCAAGAAATCCACCAAGGAACGTATAGATCAAAATAACGACCGCACCCACGATCAGTGCCTGATGATAATTCATCTTTGTGATAGAAGCAAACAATTTTCCTCCGGATGCAAACGCAGATGCAGAATATACCACGAAGAAAACTACAATAACGATTGCAGAAATCGTAATCAGGATATTATGCTTATCGCGGAAACGGTTACTCAGATACTCTGGAATCGTCATTGCATTGCCCGCTTTGATCGTATACCGGCGCAGACGTCCTGCTACAATTACCCAGTTTAAGATTGTACCGATCAAAAGACCGATTGCAATCCATGCCTGATTCGCACCGAATGCATAGACGCAGCCGGGAAGTCCCATCAGCATCCATCCACTCATATCGGATGCCTGTGCGGAAAGGGCAGTCACCCATCCTCCTAAGTTTCTACCTCCTAAGAAGTAATCATCCGAGCTTTTGTTCTTTCTCGCTGTAACAACACCGATTCCCAACATGAAAATCATGTAAATTACAAATGCAAGTATTACCCATGTTGACATTTAATCTTTGGTCTCCATAAGAAACAGGTACCCATCTCCAATCGTTATGTGACCTTCCTCCTCTCTTAATTCGTTGCTAATTCCTATCGTTTCTCCCTTTTTGATCGACAGGTCATGTGCGTTGTATTTGAAACCTTTGAGGGTAATGCCCTTCACACATTCCGAAAAGGGCAGTAAAGATATGTAAGGTCCATACAGGTTTTCTGCACGAACTATCTTTTCTTCTTTGATAAGGGAAATCCGGTTATGCGGATCTAAGATCTCTGCACAGATTCCCTCCTGGCAACACGTATAAAGCAGTCCCAGATTTCCAAGTGTGTGATCCAGTCTGGTTCCGGTTGCTCCAAGCAGTAATACACGTGTAAATCCACATTTTGCCGCCTCCAAAACCGCAACATGCGTATCTGTAAAATCTTTTTCCGGATTCAACACAATACATCTGTCACGCACAACGGCATCAGGGCTTGTCACATATTTCGCTCTGATGCCGTCATTTGCGGAATCAAAATCTCCGATTATCAGATCCGGTTCGATGTCCAATTGTTCCAATGCTTCAAGTCCCTTGTCCACGCCGATCACATATGGATGAACCGGATATCCATATGCACCTTCATAAACGGCTGCGAGTAAACCCTGATCGACCGAGCCGCCCGTGACAATGAGACAAAACTTTGCTTCTGTATGATTCATGCCGCTATAGCTCTTCTCTTCTTCCATACATGCTTCGCACAAAATTTATTTATGCGTTCAGCTTCTCCATGAATGCTGCAATATTTGCTTTCTTGTCTCCCTTGAATACGGCAGAACCTGCAACGACAACATTGGCTCCGGCGTCTAATACATCCTGTACATTGTCTACCGTGATACCACCATCTACCTCGATCAGGAGCTCCGGATTTTTCTCCTCGGCAAGTGCCTTTACTTCCTGCAGCTTCGTAAGTGCAACCGGCATGAATTTCTGTCCGCCAAAGCCTGGATTGACACTCATGATCAGCACCATATCTACCTGATTGATGTAATACTCCAGCCAGTGCACCGGTGTTTCCGGATTGACTGCAACACCAACCTTCATGCCTGCCGCCTTCACCGCATCGATCGTCTCCTGCAGATCCTTGCATGCCTCATAGTGCACAGTAAGCATGTCTGCCCCTGCATCCGCAAATGCATCGATATAACGAATCGGTTCATTGATCATCAGATGCACATCGAAGAAGCTTTCTGTGATTTTGCGGATACATTTGATGACAGGAGGTCCAAAGGAGATATTCCGTACGAAAGTCCCATCCATAACATCTAAGTGAAACCATTTCACACCTGCTTCATCCAATACCTTTGCATTTCGTTCAATGTGGTTAAAATCAATCGATAACAATGACGGTGAAAGAATATTCATACCTACCATCTCCTTTTATTCTTTATTTCCTCATATAGTTGTACATAATTGTCATAGCGTAACTGCGAGATCGTACCCGCCTGCAGTGCTTCTTTCACTAAGCACTCCGGCTCATGTATATGCACACAGCCATTGAATTTACAATGACCATTATAGCGTTCAAACTCCCGGAAATACTCTTTTAGATCTTCCGGTTCCATATCATCGATCATAAGGGAACTAAATCCCGGTGTGTCCATGATATACGTATCTTCTTCAATATAGATCAGCTCCGAATGTCTCGTCGTATGCTTTCCACGACGGATTTTCTCGCTGACTTCACCGGTCTGCACCTGTGCCTGCGGGTGCAGTGCATTTAGCATCGACGATTTCCCGACTCCGGACGGTCCTGCGAAGACACTTGTCTTCCCACGGATAGCTTCCCGGAAAGCATCAATCCCGGTCTGTTCCTTTGCTACCGTAAGAAATACCCGGTATCCCGCGTCCGCATAGATATCGCATATTTCCTGTGCCGCCTGCTCTGTAACCAGATCAGACTTGTTAAAGCAGATCAGCGTATCGACGCCCTGCTGCTCCATCATAATCAGAAATCGGTCTAACAGATTGTAATTCGGTTTTGGATCTGCCAGCGCAAATACGATCACTGCCTGATCGACATTTGCCACCGCCGGCCGGATCAGCAGATTCTCCCGCGGTAAGATCTCGACGATATTTCCCGTCTTATCCTGCTCACTAATAATCTCGATCTCGACATCATCGCCGACTGCCGGTTTGATCTTCTGATTGCGGAAAGCCCCCTTGGCTTTGCACTCATATATTGTATTTACAGTATTATGTGGGTGGATATAATAAAATCCACCCACACCTTTCATAATCTTTCCTTGCATACGCGATCTATATTCTTGTTATTCTTCTGCATAAGAAACCGTTGGTGCCGGTATATTGAACAGACTCGATACGTTGTTTCCGTTCGCATCAAGAACAACGAAGCTTGCGCTTCCTCCCTGGGAAGAAAGGTTCGGTACAGATGCTGAAACATTGTATGAATTTCCTGCTGCAACCGTAACGCTCTGCTCATAGACAGTTGATCCGTTAAATACTACCTGAACAGTAACTGCACTTCCATCAAGCGAAGAATCATTACATGTAATTGCTCCGCTGATGCTCGCCTTATAGGTCTTCGTCTTCTCCTCCGGGCCATCACTGATCACGAAATCAACGCTGTCTCCCTCGGTTGCCTTGGATCCTCTCGAAGGATTCTGGCTGATAACCATACCTGCTGCGACGGTGTCGCTGTTTGCATGTGTGACATTGCCGGCGTTAAGCTTCTTGCTTGTCAGGGAATCTCTTGCCTGTGCCTCTGTGAGTCCGCCTAAGTTCGGAACTTCAACTTCCTTCTTCTCCGAACCATTGCTGACTGTCACTACAATCTTAGAACCCTTCGCTGCCTTGGTTCCTCCGGCCGGTTCTGTCTTAATAACCTTATCCTTCTCTACATCATCGCTGTAGTCATATGCATGGCTGACTTCAAATCCTGCTTCCTGCAGAAGTGTTACTGCCTGGGAATCTTCATAATTTGTTACCTCCGGCACATCCACTTCTTCTGCACCGGCACTGACCTTGAGCACGATTTCCTGATCGGCGGGAACCGACTCTCCTTCGTTGACGCTCTGCTCAAATACATAACCTTCCTGTGTCTTGTCATCCTGCACATGTTCTGTCTTTACATTTGTGAAGCCTTTGTCAGACAGGAGCTTCAGTGCAGCCTCCTCAGAATATCCGGTAACCTTGATCATAGCAACAGACTGTACTTCCTCTGTTGTAATCTTTGTCTTGTCATCCTTCTTGCCGGATCCGAATTTGAACCAGCCGAGTACATTTCCAAGTACAAGAATGATAATGATTGCGATGACAACTGCAGTTGCAACACCCGCGATCGTAACCGCCTTTCGGATTCCCGGATCAATCCCATCCGGATCGTCATCATCAATCTCCGGATCCTCATCTTCGTCGTAATCCTGTACTTTCTTCAGATTTCCGCGCTTAGGCTGTGGCATTTCCTCTTCTTCGTCGTACCACGGATCCTCATCCTCCTGCAAAAGCTCATTAATCTTACCGCTGTTTGCCTGCGGTGTGGAGTTATATCCGATTGGCCGGATCTCTCCCATCTCCTGTGAGACAGGTGGATTATCGTATGCCTGGTTATACGCCTCTTTATTCGCACTTCCGTTCCGGATTGCCTGCATATCCTCTTTGGTCCACTCCTGCGTTGGGGAATTGGTGATGGAAGTTGGTGCAACTACAATATCAATATCCGGATTGTTCTGTACACGCTTTAAGTCAGCAATCAACGCACTTGCTGTCAGATATCTGCGTTCCGGTTTCTTCTGGGTTGCCTTCTGAATGATCTTCTCAAAGCTGGAATAGATATCCGGATAGTACTGTCTCGGAGGAATCATCTCGTTTTGAATATGCATGAGTGCAACCGAAACATTATTATCGCCTTCAAATGGGACTCTGCCTGTTACCATCTCATACATGGTAATACCCAGTGAATAGATATCACTTCTCTCATCGCTGTAACCGCCACGTGCCTGCTCCGGCGATATATAATGGACACTTCCCATCGCACCGGATGTGAGCGTATTGCTGCTTGCAGCCTTCGCAATACCGAAATCGGTAACCTTGATATTTCCGTTTCTTGAGACAATAATATTCTGTGGCTTGATATCGCGATGGATAATATGGTTCTCATGCGCAGCCTCCAGACCGGAAGCGATCTGAATTGAAAAATCAATCGCCGTGTCCATGTTCAGGCGTCCATATTTCTCAATGTACTGTTTTAATGTAATTCCTTCGACAAGCTCCATTACGATACAATAGACACCTTCATCATCCACGACATCGTATACATTCACAATATTCGGATGGGTAAGTCCTGCGGAAGCCTGTGCCTCTATACGGAATTTCGTTACAAAATTCTTGTCATTCGAAAATTCCGGCTTTAATACTTTAATTGCCACATTCCGGTTCAGTCTGTGGTCTCTCGCCTTATAGACAATCGACATTCCTCCGGCGCCAACCACATCTAAGATTTCATATCTATCACATAATATCATTCCTGGTTTTAACATGATTTCAACCCTTTCTGCTACTTTTCTTCACTCATCGGTCATCAATCTGCCGATATAACAATTACGGATATATTATCCGATCCGCCATAATAATTTGCCCGATCCACAAGTTCCTGTGTGATTCGGTCAAGATTTTCTTCCTCGGAAACAATATCCCTTATTTCGTCATCCTCGACCATATTGGATAATCCATCTGAGCATAACAGATATTTTTCTTCCGTCTGAATCTCTATCTCAAAGAAATCCGGCATCATCTCGTCTCTTGATCCCATCGCCTTTGTAATGATGTTCTTCTCCGGATGATTACGTCCTTTTTTTCGTTCCAATTCACCTTTTCGGATCAATTCTTCCACCAGGGAATGATCCATTGTAATCTGACGGATCTCTCCGCCGATTGCATACAGCCGGCTGTCTCCGACGTTCGCAACATATAATTTCCCATCCTGTGCGACCGCGGCTACCATCGTTGTCCCCATACCATTTAAGTCCGGGTCAGCGCACGCTGCCTTATATATTTCATTGTTTACATATAACATTGCCCGTTTTAGCAGTGCTACCGGATTCTCGATTGTGGAGTGTTCCACAAAATCCACTGTAATATCAATCGCCATCCTGGATGCTTTATCTCCCGCACGATGTCCCCCCATACCATCTGCAACAATATACAGATTCGGAAGTGGTCCAACCGGCGCGTCACTGAAAAAAATACTGTCCTGATTGTTATTACGTTTAATCCCGGTATCTGTCCTTCCACTAGAATGCATGGGAATCCTCCTGATGATGAAACGCATATTTCCTTCGTAACTGACCACAGGCAGCATCTATGTCGCTACCCATACTCTTCCTAATTGTAGCATTTATGTGATTTTTTTCAAGAGTTAATTTAAATTTTGCTATAGAATCCTGATCACTTTTTTCATATTCCCGTTCCTCGACCGGATTGATCGGGATCAGATTCACATGACAGTTCATCCCCGCAAGCAGCTTCGCAAGCTTCATCGCCTGCTCTCTCGAGTCATTCTTCCCCTTCACGAGACTGTATTCGAAGGTTACCCGCCGGCCGGTCCTGTCAAAATAAGCACGGCAGGCATCTAATGTCTCAGCAAGCGTATACCTGTGTGCAACCGGCATCAGCTCCTTCCGCTCCTCGTCCGTCGGTGCATGCAGAGACAGTGCAAATGTGATTGGGAGATTCTCGTTCGCAAGATCATAGATCCTCGGCACGATACCACAGCTTGATACGGTGATATTCCGTGCGCTTAAATTATAACCTTTCTCATCCGTCAGCAGGCGCAGGAATCGAATCAGGTTCTCATAATTATCGAGTGGTTCCCCGGTTCCCATCACGACCACATGGCTGATACGTTCTCCCATCGCACGGCTCGATGCATAGATCTGTTCAAGCATCTCGGATGCAGTAAGATTCCGGACAAGCCCACCGATCGTCGATGCGCAGAATCTGCAGCCCATCCGGCACCCTGCCTGGGATGATATGCAGACTGAATTGCCGTAATCATGCCGCATGAAGACCGTCTCTATCATCTGGTCATCCTGCAATCGATAGAGGAACTTCACGGTGCCGTCGGAAGCAGATTCCTGCCGCAGCTCCTCTTTGATCGTGACAATCCCGCTTTCACTAAGCTTCGTCCGCAGGTCTTTCGGAAGATTCGTCATCTCCTCTGCGGATGCCACGTATTTTTCATGTAGCCACTGAAACACCTGTTTCGCCCGGAATGCCGGCTGTCCCTCTGCTTTCATCCAGTTTTCTAATTCATCCATATACATAGAACGGATATCTATGTGCTCCATCATTTTCTCTCCTCAGTTTCGCTTTAATACCGCATAATAAAATCCGTCACAGACATCCACCCCTTGCAGGAACTGCCGTTCTTCTACCTTCTTATAATCTTTGTGTTCCTGTAAGAATCGCGCTGTCTGACAGTTGTTCTCCTCTGGTGTGATCGTACAAGTGCTGTATAACAGTGTGCCACCCGGTTTCACATATCTGCATGCATTCTGCAGAATCGTATGCTGAAGTTCCACAAGTGCCTCGATCTGTGACGGTTGTACGCGGTATTTGATATCGTTTTTCCGCCCCATAATTCCAAGTCCCGAGCAGGGAAGGTCTGCAATCACCACGTCTGCTTTTCCCTCGTATTTCTCCAGATACTCTGTGGCATCCTGACAGGCGATTTCCACATTCTCCAGATGCTCCCGCTCTATATTTTCTTCCACACGCACCAGCTTCTCCTGTGCGATATCCATGGATAATACCCTTCCATTCTTCGCATATGCCGCTGCCGCCGTCGTCTTTCCTCCGGGTGCCGCACACAGATCCATCACGAAATCGTCCGCCTGTATGCCCGCTGCCGCAACCGCACACATGGAGCTTTCGTCCTGAACTGTGAAATATCCCTTCTTGTATCCCGGAATCTTATGCACGAAATCATACTTCGAAAGAAGCCACGCTCCTTCATAATATGCGCCAGCTTCCACACATATTCCCGATGTCTTAAGTTTCTCCCGGTAGCCTTCCACTGTATCTCCGCCGGCTTCGATACACGCCCGGTTCAACCGCACGCTGATCTTTCGTTCGTCGAACGAAGCCTGGAGAATCCGCTGCGCCTTCTCATAGCCATAATCTTTGATCAGTTTCTCCACCAGCCATTCCGGTGTGGACGTAAGAACCGAATATGCCTGCACAGGGTTCTTCCCTGTATCCGGATACGAAATACGTTCCTTCTCTCTGGCAATCGTCCGCAGCACGCCATTCACAAATCCCGACAGCCCAGCAAATCCATGCTTCTTCGCAAGTTTCACGCTCTCGTTGCACGCTGCGGAATCCGGCACGCCGTCCATGAACAGAATCTGATAACAGCCCATCCGGAGCAGACATGCAATCATCGGCTTACATTTGCGTACCTTCATCTTCGAGAACCGGTCGATCACATAATCGAGCCGGATCCGGCACTCCACAACTCCCTCGACAAGCCGCGTCAGAAAGGCGCGCTCCGTCTTGTCAGTAAACTGGTTTTTGCGCAGAGCATTTCCAAGTGCAAGATTGGAAAATGTCTGATTCGTTTCAATATCCATCAAAACTGTAAGTGCAACTTCTCTTGCGTCCATCGCTTACCTCTCTTCTCCTGCCCGCATACCCGGTTTTAATGGATTTCCATTTAAGTATGCAGACGTATCCATCGCCTTTTTCCCTTCCGGCTGAAGATTCCGTACCCGCAGTGCACCCTCGCCGCACGCGATCACGAAATACTTCTTCGTAACTTCCACGATCTCACCCGGAGTAAAGGTCAGTATCTGCTCTGATTTTTCCTGCAGCGTCTGACGCATCTGCGCATCAAAGTTTATAACCTCTGCTTTATAAAGTTTCACATTTTTTCCGTCGATCGTTGTATACGCACATGGCCACGGATTCAGACCGCGGATCAGTCGTTCGAGTTCCATCGCCGGTCTCGTGAAGTCCATCCGGCCAAGTTCCTTGGTAAGCATGGCTGCATAACAGCTCTGCGCGTCGTCCTGCTTCGTGCGGGTTACCGTTCCTGCTTCAAGCTTTGCAAGTGTTGTAAGAATCAGTGCAGCTCCTGCCTCAGCAAGTTTATCATGCAGAGATGCACCTGTATCTTCACCGGTAATCGGAACCTCGGCCTTCTCGATCATATCCCCGGTATCAAGTCCCTTCTCCATATACATCGTCGTCACACCTGTCATGACCTCTCCGTCGATAATTGCACGTTCGATTGGAGCTGCCCCCCGGTATTTCGGAAGCAGGGATGCATGGATATTGATACATCCATACTTCGGTATATTCAGAATGCTTTCCGGAAGAATCTGTCCATATGCTGCCACAACAATCACATCCGGGTTGTAATCCCGTATCATCTGCACAGATTCTTCCTCGCGTATCTTCACTGGCTGATACACCGGAATATCATACGCCTGTGCCTTCACCTTTACCGGCGTCGGAACAAGCTTCCGGTTCCTGCCCTGCGGCTTATCCGGCTGGGTAATAACTGCCACAACCTCATGTTCCTTCACGATCGCGTCGAGTGCAACCGCAGCAAATTCAGGGGTTCCCATATATACAATTCTCATCTTCTACCTCCCTGCGAATAAAAAGCAGCATGGATCTTCCATGTTCCTATGATCTGTCGTTTCGTTATCGGTCTGTCTGTTCCGGATCCACCGGTTCCACCTTATACAGACCGTCTTCCACCTTATCCTTATACAAAATGCCATCGAGGTGATCTAACTCATGACAGATTGCACGTGCGAGCAGCTCCTCGCCCTCGATTCTGCACAGCTCCATGTCCTCGTTGTACGCCTCACAGATTACATGGTTCGGTCTTGTTACTGTACCTTGCAATCCAGGCAGGCTCAGGCATCCCTCTTCTCCTGTCTGTTCACCATCCGATTCCACAATTTTCGGATTGATCAGCGTATATGCATTTCCGTCTCCGATATCGATTACAACGATCCGCTTCAGGATTCCAACCTGTGGTGCTGCAAGGCCCACACCATTTGCCTCATACATTGTTTCATACATATCATCAATCAATGTCTGTATCCGCGGTGTCATCTTCTCTACCGGTTTACAGACTTTTCTAAGTACATCGTCACCATCAAGGCGAATGTTTCTAATTGCCATCTTTTCATCCTCCATCTTTATTTCAGATATTCTTTTCTTTCTGGTATTCTCTAACAGATTGTCATCGGATTGATATCCGCCGCAACTGCAATACCATCACAGCTGCATGTCTCTATATAATCGCGTAATGTACAGACTGCACCAAGCCCCGGCGCTTTCACATAGATTACATAACGATATTCCTCGTTGATCCGGCTGATTGCCGCCTCACTTGGTCCCACGATACGCGTCCGTGTAAATCCAAGCGTCGCCGTCCTATCCTTAAGACCCTTCACAAGCCTGTCCGCGTATTCTTCCACCTTTGTTTTTTGAGATCCCGTCAGAAGAACCTGCAACATGTCATACACCGGTGGGTAATGCAGCATCCGCCGGTATGTCATCTCCATATCGTAGAATTCACGATAATCCTTGCGTGCTGCCGCCGCGATTGCATAATGCTCCGGCTGATATGTCTGTATAACAACCTCTCCCGGTTTATCGCCACGCCCGGCTCTTCCTGCCGCCTGTGTCAGCAGATCAAATGTCCTCTCACCTGCCCGGAAATCATTCGCATACAGCGAAAGATCCGCAAGCATGACACCTACCAGCGTGACATTTCCATAATCATGTCCCTTCACAATCATCTGCGTTCCGATCAGCATGTCTGCTTTTCCATCTGCGAATTGCTTCAGAATTCTTGCCCCTGCGTCTTTTCTGGCAGTTGTATCTTTATCCATCCGTAATGTCTTTATCACCGGAAACAGCTTATGAATCTCTTCTTCTACCTTCTCCGTACCGGTTCCAAAGCCCGCAATCATCGGAGACTTACATGCCGGGCACGCCTTTGGCATTTCCATGGAATACCCGCAGTAGTGGCACATCAATTGCTTCTGCGCCTGATATGTCTGCATATGATAAGTCAGTGCAACATCACATTTCGGACATTTGATCGGTTCCCCACATGCACGGCAGGATACAAAGCTGTTAAACCCTCGCCGGTTTATGAACAGCATCATCTGTTCCTTCTTCTCTAGCCGGTCAGAAATCTTATTATATAAGCTCCGGCTGATGATTCCCCGGTTTCCGCTTCGCAGCTCCTCCCGGAGATCCACGACCTCAATGGTGTTTGTCTGCATGTGCTCCGGTCTTTCCGGAAGTTCCCACAACCGGTATTCGCCTTTCTGTGCCTTCGTATAGCTCTCCACACTCGGCGTTGCAGATCCTAAGATGATCTCCGCTTGTTCTAATTCTGCACGTTTGATTGCAACATCTCTCGCATGATACCGCGGTGCCTGATCACTCTTGAATGCTCCATCATGTTCCTCATCGATGACGATCAGCTTAAGATTCACACATGGGGTAAAAAGTGCCGAGCGCGGACCGATCACGACATCCACTTCCTTCTCCTTTGCCTTCCGGAACTGTTCGTATTTTTCGCCCTTGCTCTGCTTGGAATTCACGAAAGCTACCCGGTCGCCAAAATGCTTCCGGAATCTTGCAACTGTCTGATATGTCAGTGAAATCTCCGGAATTAAGACGATTGCCTGTCCACCATCCCGGATCACTTCCTTGATGCACTGGATATATACTTCTGTTTTCCCGCTGCCTGTCACACCATGCAGAAGATATGGTCTTCGGTTTTTGCTCTGATAATTCTCACGGAATTCCTCGACCAATGCCTGCTGTCCATCGTTCAGTGTGACAAACGCCCACTGATCTTCCGAAAGTCTGGTTTCTTCTACCTTCTGAGCCGTCTTCCGGACAGTCTGCTTGACAGGCATGACTGTCTGCAATGCACGATTCATCGTAACACCATAGGTCTCTTTGAGCCATGCAGCAAGCTGTATGAGTTTTCCCTCGATCGGAACTGCTTTATCTGGCACATCTAGAATCTCTTTTATTCTGTCTTCCTCGTAAGATGTCGTATCTGTGATTGCAATCACATAACCGTGCCTTCTCGTGTTTCCTTTTCCGAAGGGCACTGTCACAAGACTTCCTACATGCACCTGCTCCGCAAGTGCCTCGCTGATCCGGTATTGGAACACCCGGTCAATCGCACTATGCGAAATATCGATTATTATATCCGCATATTTTTGTGACATCCTCTTCCTCCAAAATCCCGCGAATCAAATCTCTCTCGTCCATATGGTGCTTCACACCATGAATCTCCTGGTAATCTTCGTGTCCCTTTCCTGCAAGTACGATCACATCCCCCGGCTGCGCATGTAAGATTGCATACCGGATTGCTTCCTTACGATCTTCGATCGCAACATACGATCCGGTCGTTTTCTTCATTCCCGTCACGATGTCCTCCATAATTGCTGCCGGTTCTTCGTCTCTTGGATTATCGCTTGTAATGATGGTGAAATCAGCCATATTTCCTGATACTTCTCCCATCTCAAACCTACGGTCCTTCGAGCGGTTTCCTCCACAGCCAAACAATGTAACAAGCCGCTTCGGATTGTATGCACGAAGTGCTGTAAGAAGGCTTTCTAGTGCCATTGCATTGTGCGCATAATCAATCATCAGCGTAAATGCATCTGAGATCGGTATCATCTCCACACGTCCACGCACCTTGATCTGTTTCAAGATTGTCTGAATATCTGCAACCGGTACGTGCATCAGATCCGCAACCGCAATGGCCGCCAGTGAATTATGCACGGAGAACTCACCCGGAAGATCAACAACCATCTGTCCGCTCAGGCTGCCGGACAACGCATACTGGATTCCGAGCACACCATTTTCGCAATAGAGTTTTACATCGTTAGCACAGTAATCTGCATGTTCACGCATGCCATAGGTGATCTTCTCACAGTCCGCATGTTCCATCATATAACCTGCATTCTTATCATCCACATTGAAGATTCCGGTCTTGCAGAGTGTGAACAGCTTTGCTTTCCAATCTCTGTATTCCTCGAAGCTTGCATGCTCATTCGGTCCGATATGATCCTTTGACAGGTTCGTGAAGATTCCATAGTCAAAATCAACGCCTGCGACACGGTCCAGCATAAGTCCCTGGGAAGAGACTTCCATAACTACAGCCTTGCATCCGTTGTCAACCATATCCTTCATATACTTGTGAAGTACCATCGACTCCGGTGTTGTATTCTCTGCCGGGATCTTATTCGCACCATCTAAGATTTCGATCGTACCAACCAGTCCCGTCTTAATTCCTGCCCGTTCGAGCATCTCCCGGATCATATATGTGGTTGTTGTCTTGCCCTTCGTTCCGGTAAGCCCGATCACAGTCATCTGCTCCGATGGTTTTCCATAGAATGCGGAGCTTATCTTTCCCATCGCATAACGGCTGCTCTCCACGCGTACGACTGTTACAGTCTCCGGCACCTGCACATCCTTCTCGCAAACGATTACGGATGCCCCTTTCGCAGCAACATCCTGTGCATATTTATGTCCGTCAGATACCGCACCACTGATACAGAAAAACAGATCTCCCGGCTGCACGCGTCTCGAATCGTTCTTTATTCCACGTACTTCCACCTCTGTATTTCCCTGTACCACCTCATATGTAAGTCCTTCTAATAGAACTGACAGTCTCATAGTCTGCCTCCTTTTTGATCCTATATGCCTCTATGCTCTAAAAGTAAAGAAGGCTACAGCAAAAACCTGCAGCCTTTTCTCTTTCTATTTGTTCCTATTCCTCGTCGTCTCCTACAATCTTGACCTTTCCGCTGTACAGTTCAGCAACTGCAGTTGAAAGCGGCTTGCCGCTTGCAGACTTCACAAGAGGCTCTGCACCTCCGATAATCTGTCTTGCACGCTTTGCCGTTGCCATAACAACAGAATAACGGCTCTGTACAACCGGCTGTTCGCCCGGCTCCACTTCACTGTTTATCACTTCCATTAACTCTGTGTATGATGGATGTATCATATCTGTATATCTCCCTTCCTATAAAGCTTTGAGCTCTTTTTTTATTTCTTCCATGAAATCAAGATTATTCTCACGCAGACATTTTCTGCCGACAATAATCGAGTGTACGCTGTGTACACATGTATCTAAATCGTCGTTGACAACGATATAGTCATATTGCTGCATATCCTCGGATTCTTCCACCGCACGCTGCATGCGCTTGTTGATGACGTCCTCGCTCTCGGTACCCCGTCCAGCCAGACGTTCCCGGAGTCCTTTCGCACTCGGTGCTGTAATGAATATAAGAATCGCATCCGGATACTGTTCCCGGACATTCATGGCACCCTGCACTTCGATCTCTAAGATCACATCATGCCCCTTCGCCATCTCATCCTCAACAAACTTTCTTGGAGTTCCATAATAATTCTCCACATACTGTGCCCACTCGATAAATCCGTTATAATCGATCAGATTCCGGAATTCATCCACGGTTTTGAAATAATATTCCCTTCCGTCAACTTCTCCTTCTCTCGGTGCACGTGTCGTTGCAGAAACCGACAGGCTGTAGCCATACTCTGCAACCATCTTCTTCACCACAGTGCCCTTTCCAACGCCGGAGAATCCGGAAATAACAATCAAAGAACCTTTCTTTGCCATAGTCGCCCGACGCCTCCTATTCTATATTCTGAATCTGTTCACGGACCTTCTCAATCTCAGTCTTAAGGTCAATTCCCTTATCTGCGATGATCAGGGAATTCGCCTTAGACAAAATGGTATTCGCCTCCCGGTTCATCTCCTGCACGATAAAATCAAGCTTCCGTCCGACTGCACCGCCTTCTGTGAGGATCTTTCGTGTACTGTCAATATGACTTCTGAGACGGACAACCTCCTCATCGACACAGACCTTATCCGCATACATTGTAACCTCTGCTGCAATCCGCTGGTCGTCAATCTGTGTATTGATCGCAAGCTCATCTACCTTCTCGATCAGCCGCGCCTTATAGTCTTCTATAATCTGCGGTGACTTCTCCTCGATATACGCCACAAGCTCTGACATCCCATCTAATTTGGCAAGCAGGTCATTCTTCAGATTCTCACCTTCACGAATACGTGACTCTACGAATTTCTCTGCAGCTTCCCGTACAACACCCTCAAGATGAGACCATATTTCATTCTCATCAACAGACTGTTCCTCTAATGTGAACACCTCCGGAAATCTGCCGATCACAGCCGGTTTCACGTCTGACTGCAGTCCAAATTCCTCCGCCATGCTGTTCAGATAATTCACATATTCTGTTGCAATTTCCTTGTTATATTTCACACACACATTAGACTTTGTATAGTCTTCATATGTGATAAATACATCCACTTTTCCACGCTGAATATACTCCTTCAGACAAGCTCTGATATCTGATTCAAAATAATTCAGCTTCTTCGGCAGCTTCACATTCATATCACAGAATCTGTGATTGACTGCCTTGATCTCTACTACAATCTTGCGATCGTCATTTACCTGTTCGCCTCTTCCGAAGCCAGTCATACTCTTTATCACAATAGTCTCCTATATCATCTGCGGCCTGCAGCCACAGTTTCTGTCTGTGTACATACGTGCACATAAAAATAATGCAGATTATCGTTTCTCTCTTATCCATGAACGATAATCTACATTATTATAGTATAGGCACCCCTAAAAATCAAGGTGTTTTCATGTTTAATTTCATGTTTCAGACTTCATCAATTCCATGAATATCCGGTTCGATACTCATCGAATAATTCGTATGGTAGATTACAAATCCCGGCTTTGCCTTCGGTGGTTTCTTCAGATTCTTCTTCGTCGTATAGTCAATCTCTACCTTCGGTGCTTCTTTACCGGTTGAATAATACGCGGCCAGTCTTGCTGCCTCCTCATAGGTGCGATCCGGAATTTCCGTTTCTCCATTCGTCTTCACGATCACATGAGATCCCGGCATCTGCTTCGCATGGAACCACAGATCATTGCCCTCTGCGAACTTAAATGTCAGCTCCTCATTCTGGAAATTGTTCTTTCCGACATACATATGGTAGCCATCACCGGATATATAATGCAATGGTTTTGCTTTCGCCTGTTTCTTCTGCTTGCTGCGGTCGAATCTGCCACGTACGTAGCCGCTTTCCACAAGCTCCTGCTTGATCTCCTGCAGATCAGTTTCCGTCTTTGCAATCTCCAGTGAGTTCTGGACCGAAAGCAGATAGTCAAGTTCCTCTTTCGATTCTACCGTAAGCTCCATCAGTGCTTCATAAGTACGCTTCAGTTTGTTGTATTTGTTGAAATACCGCTTTGCATTCTCCATCGCCGACTGCTCCGGATCAAGAGGAATCGTTACGGTTCCGCCATCATAGTAATTCTCACAGGTAATTTCCTTATCACCCGGTTTGCAGGAATATCCGTATGCGGTCAGCAGTTCTCCATACACTTTGTATTTTTCCCGCTTCTCTGTATCCTTTAACTGGGATCGCTGCAGATCATATTTCTTCGCTGTCCGCTCAATCGCGTTGTTCACGATCTTTCTAAGATCGGTAGACCGCTGCCGGATCCGTGTCACCACGCTTTTTGCCTGATAATATTCTTCAATGACCGGAGACATCGATGGAAATACTTTCAGTCCGTCCACATCCTTCTTCGGAAGGTTCTCTGTTTTTTCTCCGTACATCGTCAATGTACACGCCGCAAATTCCTTCGGTGCATACCCCTGATATGCAATACACGGTGCAAACTGTTCATCCTTTATGCTCTGGCGCATTGTATCAAACGCCACATACAAAGCTTCCTGCTCCTGCATGGAAAGTCCCGCCGTACTCATCCCGCCATCGACACCTGCCCGGTAGCAGATTTCATTTGCGATCACCGGTGACAGTCCTGTCAGGGATGTATAGATTGCTTTCGTCACCGATACCGGCTTGCGCAGGACATGATTCATGAAGTAATTGATGTCAATATCAAGCGGATTTTCCTTCTCCTGTGAAGGTGGATATACATATGTTCTTCCGGGCAGCACTTCCCGCACCGAGCTTACCTGATGGGAAATATGCTTGATACTGTCAATGATCGTACCATCCGCATCCGTGAAGATGATGTTACTGTGTTTGCCCATGATCTCGACAATCAGCTTCTTCCGGCACAGGTCACCCATCTCATCGAGATGTTCTAACTCCATCTCTACGATCCGTTCAAAGTTCGGCTGTGTCACCGATAAGATGCGTGCATTCCCGATATGTTTCCGAAGCAGCATGCAGAAATTCGGTGCTGTCGTCGGATTCTCCTTGGTCTGTTCTGTCAGATACAGGAGCGGTAAACTGGCATCCGCAGAGATCACCAGACGACTGGTTGTGTTGCCCTGTTCTGTCCGGTTTTTCACAACCAGGCACAGTTCGTCCACTTCCGGCTGATATATTTTATAGATACGTCCGCCCGTCAGATTCTTCTTTAGTTCGCTGACGATCGCAGATACGGTTACTCCGTCAAATGCCATTTTCTTACTCCTTTTCATTCCAATAATCACGAAACACACTATGATTTGTATATATGTCTACATCGTTGTCTAACTATATAAGATGTATTGAAATTAAGAAGTTCTAAGATGTTCTGATTCACAAGCTAAACAACGCACGCAACCACCGCCAATTCGCCATCCATGGCTCAGTGGCGGTTTGTTTGAACATCGTGTTCAAACATTGCTGTTTATTTACAGAACATCAAGAACTTCTAAATTCCAAACATATTTATATTGTCAGACAACGATGCAGACACATAAAAGCAAATCATAATGTGATTATGTTTAGATCAACAATCCAAGCAGATCGTTGCTTCGTTTTACAAATGCTGTCATCTTCTCAGCGGAGAGTGGCTTGTTGGCAAGGACAGCCAGATCATAAAGCTGGTTACAAATCATATCCTTGTACTCGCCCTCTGGGTTATCCAAGATGTATTTTACAAGCTTGTTGTTTGCATTTAAGACAAGCGTCTCTGCCTCGCCTGCTCCAAACATTGCAGGATCCATGCCGCCCATGTTGTAGACACGCATCATCTCCATCATACGACGGGACTCCTCGGATACTGTCAGGACAGAAGATACATTCTCATTCTTCATGCTCTCAACCTTGACTACAAGCTTGTCGTTTCCGGTTGCTTTCTTGAATGCCTCAGAAAGCTTATCGGTATATTCCTTCGTCTGTTCCTCTGTCAGCTTCTCACCGACGAAATTATCAGCAAGGTCTGCATCAATACGCAGGAACTTCACGTTCTCGTTTTTACCTTCGAGGTGTGTGATGTATGGGTTATCAATGTTATGTGTCAGATAAACCGCATTCATGCCCTCTTCCTTGAACATGTTGATATACTGGGACTGTGCCACTTCATCGGAGATATAGAATACCTTGTTCTCATATTTCTCCTTGCCCTCTTCGAGGTATTCCGGAAGTGTGATGTACTTGCCGTTGATATCCTTAAAGAGCATGTAATCTGTCATCTTGTCACAGAACTTCTCATCCTTCAGGCAGCCAAACTTGATGAATGGGCTTAAGTCATCCCAATACTTCTCATAATCTTCCTTGTTGTTCTTGTACATGCCAGTCAGCTTATCAGCGACCTTCTTTGTGATGTAATCCGAGATCTTCTTGACAAATCCATCATTCTGCAATGCGGAACGGGATACGTTCAATGGCAGATCCGGACAGTCAATAACACCCTTCAGCAGAAGCAAAAACTCTGGAATAACTTCCTTGATGTTGTCTGCGATAAATACCTGATTGTTATATAACTTAATTGTACCTTCCAACTGGTCATACTGCGTATTGATCTTCGGGAAGTACAAAATACCCTTTAAGTTAAACGGATAATCCATATTCAGGTGGATCCAGAAAAGCGGCTTCTTGAAGTCTAAGAACACATGCTGATAAAAATCAATGTACTGCTCGTCCGTACAATCCTTTGGATTACGCATCCAGAGCGGATTCGTATCATTTAACGGTTTTCTCTCTTCTTCCTTTTCTTTCGGAGCATCCTCTGATTTTTCTTCTGCCTCGTCCTTCTTTGGTGCATCGCCGACAAGCTCATCTTCCTGTGTCGTATCGACCTCGATCACCTTGTCTTTTTCTTTCTTTTCGGCTTCCTTCTTGGCAGCTTCTTCCTCTTCCTTATCCTCATTGATAAAGTAGATGTTGTATGGCATAAATGCACAGTACTTCTGGATGACTTCCTTCACACGGTACTCGTTTGCATACTCCAGGCAATCCTCATTCAGATACAATGTGATAGCTGTACCACGGATATCGTCATCGCTCTCGCTCATCGTGTAATTCGTTCCGCCATCGCACTCCCAATATACCGGCTTTGCATCCTTCTTATAAGAGCATGTCTCAATCGTTACCTTATCCGCAACCATAAATGCGGAATAAAAACCAAGTCCGAAATGACCGATAATCTGCTCGTCACCGGATTTATCCTTATATTTGTTGATGAAGTCTGTCGCGCCGGAAAATGCAATCTGGTTGATGTACTTGTCAAGTTCTTCCTCGGTCATACCAAGACCATTATCCACGAATGTCAAAGTCTTATCCTTGGCAGACGCATACACCTCGATCTTGTATTCCTCGCCTTCAACTTCCTCATATTCGCCCATCACTGCAAGCTTCTTTAATTTTGTGATTGCATCACAACCGTTGGAAATCAGCTCCCGGATGAAAATATCCTGGTCTGAATAAAGCCATTTCTTAATAATCGGAAAAATGTTGTCACTGTTAATTGATAAATTACCCTGTCGTTCCATGTCTTATTACCTCCTGTTATACATAGTCCCCGACCACTTTCTTACATTGTGGTCCGAAGATCTATCGAATATAAGTTTCATAGATAACATAATAATACGTGGAATTTTGAATGTCAAGGAAAAATTAGCACTCAACGATATTGAGTGCTAATAATCATACATATTTTATTAAATGTAGTATTTTTTCACCGTATCATCCCACACCTGCTCCAGTGTCTTATCCAACGTAAATATCTTTAGAGATGTTCCGGTCGTAACAGATAACGTTTCATGCTCATACACAACGTTCAGGAACAGCGCTCCTACATCTTCCGAACTCACCGGAAGATGGTTCATCTCCAGCAGACGATTGATGTTCTCCCGATTGAACATAAGAATAATCTTGAATGCGATTGGCAGCCGTTTCCCCCGGATGTAATCATATACTGTCTGCTTTATATCCTTCCACTCAATATACTCCGGTAGTTCCTCTGCCTGTTCGGAATCAAAATATGCCTTATTCAGCTTTCCATTTATATAATAATCCAATTTTGTTTTTACGCGTGCCTCATACAGATAGAAACTGTCGTATTTGCTGACGAACAGTTCCCGTATATAATCCGCTTTTTCTTCTATCTCAAATATCTCCACCGTTTCACCTCTGATTCAAATATACTGTCACAAGTTCATAATCGCCATATGGTTCATTCGTATAGGAAAAATACTGCACAGACGATACATTCTCCATAAACGAATAATCGTAATCCTGCGTATAATCTGTCACAACCACCTCGATGGTTCCTGTACTGTTCTTGTATGCGGTCTGCTTCAGAAACTCCTCAAATTCTTCACTTGTACACACCAGATTATTTTGTTCATAGTAGTTATATTCCGTACTGTCGCATGCCGGAAATGCGTCCTGTTTCCAATCATGCCGATCGTCCATGATCGCATCTGTCACATTGAAGAATTCATGTCCCGCAAATACACCGCGATCCGGGAGCGGATCATCCCATGTGGCATCCACCTGATACCAGCTTCCATCGAGACAGACTTCATTCCATGCGTGCAGTTCTCCGTCAGCCGTGCCCGTCACGATCTGATTCTCAACCCCCACGCACGTCATAAGCAGTGCCATTGCCTCTGCATATCCGTTGCATACGGCTTTGTTCTGCACCAGAGCACCATATGCCCGGTACGCATAATCCTTTGAAGTTTCCACATACCCATACTGGCAATGCACCACAATATAATCATGGATTGCCAGTTCCTTCTCATAATCCGACATACCCGGTTTGATGATCTGCGCGAGGATCTGCTCTACCTTCTCATACAGTTTATAGGCAAGTGCATGATCAGACGGAATTTCTTTGTGGTTCACATATTTCTGCCATACATAATAATTGTCTGAAATCGTATATTTCAGTTTCACGCGCATGCCGTCCCGGCTTTTCTCCGTCACCGCATACTGATCCACCATACCATTCATACTGCACAGGTTCTCATTAATCCCTTTAATTTCGTCTTCCGTTATCTCATTCAGGTAAAAGCTTCCCTGTTCTTTTCCTGCATTGATCTGCTCGGTTACCATCTGTGTAAGTTCCGACATCGTATATGCCGTCTCATCCGGATGCAGGTAAGAACCGATCCGGAAATTATAGAAATAGTTGACAAGTATCAAAACGAGCGCAAGCACAGGAATGATGATATGTGGTTTTGCTTTTCGCTGTTTCATCCTTTTCGGCTCCTGTTGTTATTTTTCTGTTTCCGGTTGTCTTCTATATTCTGTTTTTCATCCGAATCCACATTGCTTTTTCCTATCATGATCAAAACGACCATCAGTACGATGGACACGATCAGGCAGATAGCTACCAAAAGTGGTTTGCCGCTGTCGCCGGTTGCGACTATATTTGCAAGAATTGCGCTCATAATTTGCTCCTTATCTTTATAATTTACATGTTGGTACAGAAGCTGACTGTAATACGCGATTATACGCAGACGCGCTCTCGCTCACTTCCACACGCAACGGTACTAAACTCACTGCTATGCAGTTCGTTAAGTGCCGGCGTGTTCCAATGGTCTGCGTATAAATCGGTATATACAGCCAGCTTCATCTACATACAGACCACGTTACTATATCTATATTATATTAAATTATCTAAGTATAAATCGCAACCTTTTTTCGCGTTTGTCTTGTCGGTTCTTGGGATTTGTTGTATATTATATTTCAAATATTAAATACCTGTAAATATTTACAATGTCTTTGGCATATAGCACAAATCAATCCCTTGTTATATGCCTTAGCACAATGCAAATTATTTACAGAAGATAAAGCGAGGTAGATTATGGCACAGTTATGGGGCGGTCGTTTCACAAAGGAGACAGACCAGTTAGTATATAATTTTAATGCATCGATCAGTTTCGATCAGAAGTTCTACAAGCAGGACATCCGCGGTAGCATCGCACATGTGACAATGCTTGCGGCAAGCGGCATCCTGACCGATGCGGAACGCGACCAGATTATCGATGGTTTAAACGGCATTCTTGCTGATGTAGAAAATGGAACACTGGAGATATCTTCTAAATATGAGGATATTCACAGCTTCGTCGAAGCGAATCTGATTGACCGGATCGGTGATGTCGGCAAAAAGCTTCACACCGGACGTTCGAGAAATGATCAGGTGGCACTCGATATGCGCCTGTATGTACGCGACGAAATCCTTGAAGTTAAGAAGCTGCTTGTAACACTAATGAAAGAGCTTCATATTCTGATGAAAGAAAATGTAGATACCTATATGCCGGGCTTTACGCACCTGCAGAAAGCACAGCCTGTTACATTTGCACACCATGTCGGTGCATATATGGAGATGTTCAAACGTGATTACAGCCGCATGACCGATATCTATACCCGCATGAATTATTGTCCGCTCGGTGCAGGTGCACTGGCTGGAACAACATATCCGCTGGATCGTAACCTGACTGCCAGTCTTCTGGATTTTGCCGGTCCAACCTTAAACAGTATGGACTCCGTATCCGATCGTGACTACGTGATAGAGATGCTTTCTGCATTCTCTACGATCATGATGCATCTGTCCCGTTTCTCTGAGGAAATCATCATCTGGAATTCCAACGAATACCAGTTTGTAGAATTAGATGATGCATACAGCACCGGAAGTTCGATCATGCCACAGAAGAAGAATCCGGATATCGCCGAGCTTGTCCGCGGTAAGACCGGGCGTGTATACGGCGCACTGATGTCCATTCTCACAACGATGAAGGGCATCCCACTTGCATATAATAAGGATATGCAGGAGGACAAGGAGCTTACCTTCGATGCGATCGACACGGTCAAAGGATGTATCGCTTTGTTCACAGGTATGATCTCTACAATGAAGTTAAACAAGCCTGTCATGGAGAAAAGTGCCATGAACGGATTTACAAATGCTACCGATGCGGCTGATTATCTGGTTAATCACGGTGTTCCGTTCCGTGATGCACATGGTATCGTTGGTCAGCTTGTACTCTATTGCATCGAGCATGATAAATCCCTGCTTGATATGTCCATCGGCGAGTATAAGGCAATCAGCCCGGTATTTGAGGACGACATCTACGATGCAATCAGCCTGAAGACTTGTGTCAGCAAGCGAAATACGATCGGGGCACCGGGTGAGGAAGCAATGAAGCAGGTGCTCGCCATCAATGAAGCATACTTAGAAAAACTATAATAAATACGTAAATGCGAAACATGTTGATTACTCGAGATATATCAGAATACAATTTCTACGCAGACACGCTCTCGCTCACTTCCACACGCAACGGTACTAAACTCACTGCTATGCAGTTCGTTAAGTGCCGGCGTGTTCCAATGGTCTGCTTAAGAATTTGTATTCTGATACATCTCTATCTACTATATTCATTTGTTTCGCATTTACTTACATGTTGAAGTTTTTTGTTATATATTTGAATTTTTGAAAAAGGAGTTAAACCTTATGAATAAGACAACAAAAGCGAAATATGACCTTGCGACACGCATGTTGAAGGTGGATATTTCGGCAGATGAAGTGGCTCTGATGTCCGGACTCACGATTGATGAGATTGAGAAGTTAAAGGCCGGCATTGAGCCGGAAGAGATCATTGATGAGGCAGCTTTCGCGGAGAAAGCTCTGAAGGAAAAAGACAAGTAATACGCAAGTGAAACAGAATCCGATAGATGTTTCTCTGTTTCACAATCATCATAAAAAAGAAAGCGATTCGATGAAAATCAAATCGCTTTCTTTTTTATAATACTTCTTATACTTGTTCGTACAGTCTCTGATAGATCTCTGCGGAATTAGACCAGCTGTAGTTCTGCTGCATCGCACATTCCTGCATACATTCCCAGGCATTCTTCTTGTCGAAGTATACCTGCTTTGAGTAGTTGATCGTATTCAGTAACTCATGTGCGTTATAGTTTGCGAATGAGAATCCGGTTCCGCTTCCCTCGAATTCATTGTATGGAATAACCGTATCCTTCAGTCCGCCCGTCTCTCTTACGATAGGTAGTGTACCATAACGAAGTGCCATCAGCTGTGTCAGTCCACATGGCTCGAAGCGGGATGGAACCAGCATTGCATCACACGCTGCATACATCTTGTGTGACAATTCGTCCGAATAATAAATATTCGCAGATACCTTTGCCGGATGAATGCCCTGATAGTACCGGAACATATCTTCATATTTCCGGTTACCGGTACCAAGCACAACAAACTGTGTACCATCGGTACAGATATCGTTCATGACACGGTCAACGAGATCTAAGCCCTTCTGATCTGTCAGTCTGGAGATAATACCAATCATATAAGCATTCTTATCTTCCGGAAGTCCAAGTTCCTTCTGCAGTGCAAGCTTGTTTGCCACTTTGTTCTTGCGGAAATTCTTCAATGTGTAATTCTTATAGATCTTCTTATCTGTAGCCGGATCGTAATCCTTGTAATCGATACCATTTACAATGCCCCACAGGCTCTGGTTTCTCGCGCGGAGCAAACCGTCTAATCCTTCACCATAATAAGGCGTCTGAATCTCCTGTGCATACGTATTCGATACCGTTGTAATCTTATCTGCGTAAACAAGACCACCCTTGAGCATACTTGCATCCTTGTCAATCTCCAGCTTATCCGGCGTGAACAGATAATCCGGAAGTCCGGAATACTCCTGTACGGTCTTGATATCCCATCTTCCCTGGAACTGCAGGTTGTGGATCGTCATAACCGACTTCATACCGCTATAAAATGGATTGTCTGCAAATAACGTCTTCAAATATACCGGAACCAGTCCCGCCTGCCAGTCATGGCAATGTACGATGTCCGGCTGGAATCCGATACTTGGCAGGATAGAAAGCGCTGCCTTGCTGAAATAGCAGAACTTCTCAATATCCCATTTCATATCGTCACTGTAAATATTGAAACCATTGAAATAATACTCATTGTCTATAAAGTATACCGGAACACCCTCGTATTCCAGATACATAACCCCAACATACTGCTGCTTCCAGCCAATATCCATATGAAAATGCGTCAGATAGCGCATCTTCTCCTTGAATTTCGCCGGCAGACACATGTAATTCGGAATGATGACACGTACATCATACTCCTTTTTATCAAATATTCTCGGCAGTGTACCAACAACATCCGCAAGTCCGCCAGTCTTGATAAAAGGTACGCACTCTGATGCAATATAAGCCACTTTCTTCATGTTTTTTGTCCTCCCATATCCGACTCTAAAAGCCTCGTAACAAAGTTATCTTAATTTTAGCATAAGCACTCCGATTATTCAATCCATTTTGTACCACAATATGCTAAAATCCGTCTTTTCCTACTTTCCTGCCAACCGGCGTATCTTCTGAAGCATTGCACGGTCTACGTCCGAATTTCCATACCGTATTTCTTCATAACAAGCCGTAAGTTCTGTTACATCCGCCAGATCTTTCCTTTGCAATTCATCCTGAATTTCACGGCTTGTCTCCGTCTGTTTCAGCGTAATGTCATAACGATACCTCTCAATATAATCCTTATAATATTTTCTTGCCCGCCAATCGCGCGACATGATAAGACGGTCCTTCTTTTTACGCTGTTTTTTCTCCTCGTCTGTTTTTTGTGCCGGCACCAATTCTATCTGATCCGACGATATCACACGTTTCGTCATAAGAAAACGAACCAGTCTTGCGAGAATTTTATATAACAGATATATTCCAATCGCAATCAGGCACACATATAATACCGGCATCAGCATCTGACCGATTGAATGCATACGCTCCGGCATATTTCCATCTACATTCTCATCATAATCACTTGCACCCGGATCTCCGTTCTTAAACCAGCGTCCAATAAACTCAAAAATTGCACCGAATATCATCGCTACGATCCGTATGACCGCAAGCATCGCATCCCATACCAAAGCAACCAGCTTCTGAAATCCCAGCAATTCTCCAAGGCCTAACCCAAGTATTAAAACTATGATAATAGCGCCGACCATAATAGTATTCACGGACAGTATCTGCCGCAACGGCATCTTTGATACATGGCACGCAGCGTCCAGATAATGCTCCATTCCGTCTGTGTATACAATTGCCAGATACAGCAGCAGCAAAACAAGCGTTGTAATATATGCATAGATCTGCAATCCCGGCTGCTCCAGATGCCCGCCGACCAGATACGCAGCCAGACAAAATAAAAATGAAGGCCACGGTAATTCATTTTCCCCGCTATACCCACTCTCATTTGTCTTTTTTCGTACGCCTGATATAGATGCAAAGAAAAGATAACACGGAATGATAAAATATACCCATTGCAGTTCTCTCGAGATCGGCAGCAGATAAATTGGAAGCCGCATCAGTAAATGCCCCACAAGCAGCACCAGGTAATTTCCCGCTTTTGCTCGCAGAATATACGATATCACGAACCAAACTCCCGTAACCGGAATCAGGTAAAAGTGCGGTGCCTGCTTTGTAAATACCACTTCCACAAATGCAAATGCCAGACTACAGCAAGTCCATTCATAGAGAAGATGAAGCAGCGTTGTTATCTGCAGCAATTTATTATACTTCATTCCACTTCACCTCCACCCCATGCATGTAATTTCTCCAGTTTTCTTTATCCTGAATATCATAGTAAGGCACCAGCATCTGCACTGCCATATGATTTTTCTGCATATAATCCAGCTTTACAAGCAGATCATCCTTATAGTATGGCGAGATAACCACATAAGTCACTGTCTCCTCCATATGCGAAAGCTCATCATTTACAATGTTCATAAAACGATCTATTCCTGCATTTTCCATAATTCGAGCCAGATATTTATCTATCGTAACTCCATGTTCCATAGACATCCCTGCTTCCACACGTTCACAATCGCCCGTTGTCTGGTCGATACCGTTCGACAGGATCTCAACAGAAACTTTATTTTTCAAAAAATACTCAGCCACAGTTCCCGCCATACGGATACTCATCTCCTGAAGATTCTCCGTTTTTCCCATCATATTCGTCTCCAGATTAAGCAGAATCCGCACACGCTGTTCCGATGTATATCCATACATATTAACCATAAGCTGTGCCGTTTTTGCTGTCGCTTTCCAGTTGACCTTCCCTATCGTATCGCCATACGCATACTCCCGGATTCCACGAAATGTGTAGGGATCTTCCATACGGTTTCTACGGGTTTCAAGTTCCCCAAGAAGATGCGTGCAAAACATCGACAGTTCCGGAGTATAAACCCGTTCCGGAAGCACATATATCCATGCATTGCCACTTTTACTGTACGCAAAATTCGTTGTCATGAAAAAATCACGTGCGATTACATTCAGATTCGGAATCCCGTACAATCCACGCTTTGATGTCTGAAACGGCAGCGTTCTTGTGATCTTTCGATAACCAAGCACAGAAAACACATCGTTTCTGTAATAACTATCCGTCACAACCGTATTCTCTGTATCTTTGAACTGAAATGAACGATCTGCCGAGAACTTGACATGGAACACCGGCAACGGCAGAAGCTTGCCGTTGTAGATAACTTCCGTCAGTGCACTTGCATCCCCTTCCCGCACACATATATCCACAAATGAAATTGTCACATCGAGATTCCGGTTCCACCATTTTGCATACAGACGTTTCTGTACAATATAAACCAGACTCGCAATTACAAGTGCAACAATCAGATTCACTGTTTCCAATCCTCCACCGGAACTTCGACCATTGCTACGATCTTTTGTACCCGTTCATGGTTATCCTTCGTGCTTCCATAAGTCATTAGACGATGTGCCAGCACACATGGTGCAAGCTGTTTCACGTCATCCGGTATCACATACGTTCTTCCCTGCATCGCTGCATGGCACTGGGAGGCACGGACAAGCGTCAGCATCGCGCGCGTGCTGACCTCTGTCATGACTTCCTGATCCATGCCGGTCTCCTCCACGATCCGGACGATGTATTCCCGGATACACGGATGTACATTTACTGTTCTTGCAGCCTCCCGCATCTGTAAAATCTGCTCTGCTGTACAGACCGGCTTCAGCGAAAGAAGCGGATGCTCCCCCATGAAGGTTTCCATCACGCGCAGCTTTGCCTGCGTGTCAAGCTGTCCCATCGAAAGCTTCATCATGAAACGGTCAACCTGTGCTTCCGGGAGCGGGTAAGTACCGGTTGTCTCGATTGGATTCTCCGTTGCAATTACGAAGAAAGGTTCTGCAAGCGGCAATGTCTCTCCATCGATCGTCACCTGTTTTTCTTCCATCGCCTCGAGCAGACTTGCCTGTGTCCGTGGCGTCGCACGGTTGATCTCATCGGCGAGCAGGACATTTGTAAATACCGGTCCTCTCACCAGATGAAACTCGCCATCCTTCTGGCTGTACACATTTAACCCCGTAATATCACTCGGCATCAGATCCGGTGTAAACTGCACACGTTTCTGTTCTACATCCAGCAATCTTGCAAATGTCTTGGCAAGTGTCGTCTTTCCACTCCCCGGGCGATCTTCTAAGAGTACATGTCCACCTGCAAGCAACGCTACCAGAAGCTTCTCAACAACCGCCTCTCCGGCTACTACGACTTTCGATGCTTCTGCGACCACACTTCGTGTTATTTTCTGCACCTCTGTAACTTCCATAATTCCTCCTGTTTTCAATGTATCTCTAACTTATTTCTGCGTATAATCCATAATTAAATATATTTTAGCATAATCTTGCAAAAATGGAAATTTTTTTACACGTTTTAAGCAATCTATGATATAGTTGATTTATCATATTTCGGGAGGTTTCCTATGAATTGTAAAGCATGCGGACATGCATTAAATCAATATGGCATCTGTCCGGTCTGCGGCTGGCAGGATCCATCATATGGCGGGCAGACGCCCTACAACGGACAGCAGACATACAACCAGCAGCAACCATATGGCGCACAGCAGACGTACAGCGGGCAACAGCCGTATATTGGTCAACAGGGGGACAATCAGCAACAACCGTATAATAATCAACAGACATACAACGGACAACAACCATATAACGGACAGCAGATGTACTACCAGCAACAACCATATGGCGGACAGCCGGGGTACAACCAGCAACAACCGTATGGCGGGCAGCCGGGGTACAATCAGCAACCATATAATAATCAGCAGATGTACAGCGGGCAACCGGCGCAACCCAAGACTTCACCGGCATCCACTCCGAACAAACAAAGGAAAAAGAAATGGCCACTCTTTGCAGGAATCGGAGGACTTGCAGTTGTTCTTGCTATCGGTATCACGCTTATCGTCCGCAATCGTCCGGTCAAGGATTTAACCAACGACGATCCGGATATCACAACCAATCAGACAACCACGCACACAACGACAGAGATTGCAACTACGGAGCATCCACAGGGGGCAGCAGGAACGAAAACGATCATGATCTATATGGTCGGCTCTGATCTCGAAAGTGAACACGGCGCGGCTTCCACCGATATTAAGGAGATGCTTGATTCCGGATTTGACGACACTTCGATGAATGTGCTTCTCTATACGGGTGGATGTTCTAACTGGCAGGATCGCGATATCCCGGAGGATTCCAATACAACCTTCCTGATAAAAGGCGGAAAACTCGAGCAGTTAGAAACATCCTCTGCTTCAAACATGGGGAATCCGGATACACTTTCCGAATTCTTAAATTACGGTTATACGAATTATCCGGCTGAGACCTATGGAGTCATCTTATGGAATCACGGTGGTGGTGCATTCTTCGGATACGGCTATGATGAGACAACGAACGACAGTCTGACCTTGAATGAACTTTCTGATGCATTTGCGAATTCACCATTTCATGATGACAACAAGCTGGAATTTATCGGTTTTGATGCCTGTCTTATGGCGAACATCGAAACTGCACACACGCTGACACCATATGCAAATTACATGATTGCATCACAGGAATCAGAACCCGGTTCCGGCTGGTACTATGACTTTTTGAAGGATATTGCTTCCCTGCAGTCCGGAAAAGAAATCGGAACCGCAATCGTAGATTCCTATATGGATGAGACGAGCGACTATATAAGCAGCATACCGTTTGCATATTGTCCAATCTGTCTCTCCGTTATGGATCTGAGTCAGACTGATGCAGTCGAAACTGCTTTGAATGATCTTTTCGCGAAGGTGGGGGAAGATTTCAGTGAATCAACCTACTCCAAGTATTCCTCCTTCCGGAAAAACTCCAAGGAAATTGCCGCGGATTTTTCTTATGCGGAAGGATCCTACGATGTTGTTGACCTGATGGATTATACCAAGCATCTGCAGGCTGTATTTCAGCCGGAAGCACTTGCTTTAGCGGGTGCATTGGATTCATTCATTGTGTATTCTGATGCAAATGAAGATAAGATATCCGGCGTCTCCATCTACCATCCGTACTATACAAAGGAACACGCCTCCCAGCTTATTCCTATGTATCAGACATTTGATTTTGCCGCAAATTACACTTCCTACATTGCAAAATTTGCAGGAATGCTGACCGACACCGATGCATTCGCTGTCGCATGGGATCCCGATTCCCTGGTGCCGGTTTTGAATGATGATGCTTCGTTCTCTGTCACATTGCAGGAGGATCAGAAAGCTGCACTACAGAATGCATATTTTGTAATCTCCAAGAAAGATCCGGAGAATCCGGAGCTTTACGATATGGTTGCTTTAAGCTCGGCAGTAACGGACGATGGAACCGGCATGCTCACTGCCGACTTCGACGGACAGATTACATACATGCAGAACGACACGACCTTGGAGATGTACGAGCTCATGTATACCGTACAGGAAAAGACAGATACCTATACCCGTTACCTGCTCTCAAGTATTCTGTACAATGACGATATCGAGGGTGACGATGCAGTCTATGCCTACTTCGTATTGGAGGTCACCGCAGAGCATCCGGAAGGTCAGATCTTAGGAGTCTATCCGATTGATAATTATATTCAGACCGAAGGAAACGAGATCTTCCCTGACCGGTACGAAATCGATATTAACGATTATGAAAATGTTGCTTTTGGATATTTCAGTCACAAATACACCTCTACCGAGGATTTAACGAACCTGAACGAGACCGACTGGGCAGACCTGACGATCAACTACAACTATTTCCCAATATCAGAAGGCTTCCATCCTGTACGCGGCGATCTGATCGCGGGCGAGGAATATTATGGTATGTTTATCTTCGAGGATAATCAGGGAAACCGGCATTGTTCAAGTCTGGTACAGATACAGTAATCACTTACTATATCATCGGCTCGATAAACATAAGCCGTCATATAGGAATTTCCACATGACGGCTTAATGCACAAAAATGCGTCAGCTTAAGGCTGGCGCATTTTTGTATATTCTCTTCGATCTGCCGAGGAATAAGAAGCTGTGCTTCCGGATTCCCGGTCATATTTATCCTTCAGTCTGTCAATATCCGATTTCGCGCCATGCATGTCATAGCGTGGCAGGGAGAAGGAATATCCGTTATCTGCAAGGAATCGATGTGCGATTGAAAATGTAATATCATCGAAGTTCGTCATGAACCGCTGGTTGATTTCCCTGACGCAGCTCTCTACACTCTCATACTTTCCCGGATCGATCTCCGCAAATATCTGATAAAATGTATCGAGACAGATACTTCTCTGACTCTCAAAATCCGATGTCACGTTCTGCACCGGAAATGCATGCAGGTACGCTCTTAGCCATGCGGAATCTCCACGATACCACTGTGCAATTGTATCGTATTTCTGATCCATGTCTAAGATCTCCCGCTCCCAGCAGTTTGACATATAGGATGCATCCACGATCCGGTTGATCTCTTCTTCTGTCAGATACAGATCATATTTCTGATTAAATTTTTGAACAATTTTTCTTCGCTTTGGTACTGCTCTTGTAAGTCCTGTTACCGTGGTTCCTTTATTTCCCGAAGACTGACTGTAATGCTGCTTATAGTAGCTGTAATCATCCTGTTTTGCTTTTGCTTTTCCTTTGGATGATCTTGCGATCAACCAGGCAACAAGCCAGATTGGAGCTCCAAAAAAAGCGATTACAATCGAAACTGCCAAAAGCCCACCAAACAGGGAGCTAAAACCAGACAGGCCACCAAACAAAATACAGATTGCAATCACCCAGCCAAGCTTGTTATGCAACTTACTGTATATCTTCGGATTGTTTCTGCCATAGATGCCATACCAGATGAAAAAAATAATTATAAGTGGCATGTTTCTCCTTTACTTATCCCTCTTGCCAGCTCCGCTGTTAAGAATGATTTCTATCATCCCTCTTGCCGGCTCCGCCTGCAAGAAAGGTCTTCGTAAAAAAATGCTGGCAAGCCGCATTTTTTTACTCATCCCAGTTGTGGTACACGTCCTGGACGTCGTCATCCATTTCAAGCATATCAAGGATGCGGTTCATCTTCTTGATGTCATCCTCCGATGTAAGCTCTACGTAGTTCTGTGGAATCATTGTAACGTCTGCCTCTGCCATTGGGATATTCTCTTTCTCGAGAGCTTCACGTACAGCAGTGAACTCTTCCGGAGAAGTTAAAATCTCAAAGCTGTCTTCTTCCTCATTGAAGTCTTCTGCACCTGCATCAAGTGCGATCATCATCAGATCATCTGCATCCATATCGCAGTCCTCTTTCGCGATGATAATCTGTCCCTTCTCATCAAACATATAAGATACACAACCAGTTGTTCCGACATTTCCGCCACCCTTTGTGAATGCATTTCTTACATTGGATGCTGTCCGGTTCTTGTTATCGGTAAGCGCATTTACGATAATTGCTGTTCCACTTGGGCCATAGCCTTCATATGTAATCGTTACATAGTTTACGGAATTTGCATCACCGGCTGCCTTCTTGATACCGCGATCGATCGTGTCGTTTGGCATGTTATTTGCTTTTGCCTTTGCAATGACATCACGCAGCTTGCTGTTGTTCGCCGGATCCGGTCCGCCTTCCTTTACGGCAACTGCGATCTCACGACCAATAATCGTAAATACTTTTCCCTTTGCAGCGTCGTTTTTCTCTTTCTTGTGCTTAATGTTCGCAAATTTTGAATGTCCTGACATTTCCTGTTACTCCTCTTCTTGTAAATTGTTTTGTAGTTTTTTTATTCTAACAGTGATTATCCTGTTGTCTTCTATCTTCTCCGGAGTAAATGCATACCCCTGATACTCAATGTTGAATTTCTCTCCGGCTTCCGGCAGACGCCCCAGCTCATAGAGCAGGAAACCATTTATCGTCTCAAAATCCTCATCCGGAAATTCAATTCCGAGCAGATCCTCCAGGTCTTCTAACGTGGCTCCGCCGTCGACCAGATATTCGTCCTCAGACTTTTTCTGAATCTCTTCCGGTTGTTCCTCGTCGTGCTCATCTAAGATGTTACCCACGATCTCCTCTAAGATATCCTCCATCGTGACAATGCCTTCCGTCTGACCATATTCGTCCACCACGACTGCCATGTGAATCTTCTCCCGCTGCATCCGCTGCAGAAGCTCTGATACATCCTTCGTCGGATGTGTAACGATCGCCTTGTCAACCATTCCCGCAATCGGTGATTTCGGATCCTTCATATAGACTGCAATCAGATCTTTGATATGTACAAGTCCGATGATATTATCCAAGTCTTCCTCATAAACCGGATATCTTGAAAAACTATTTTCTACAGCAAGCTGCAACGCCTGCTCCACCGTCTGGGTATTCTCCACAGCAACAATCTTCTGCCGTGGTGTCATGATATCCTTCGCTTCTTTGTCTCCGAACTCGAAGATGTTGTTGATAAGCTCCATCTCGCCTTCTTCGATCAAGCCGTGTTCATGTCCTTCCTCAACCATGGAAAGAATCTCTTCTTCTACTTTGTCTTCGTCCACCTTCTTCGAAAAAAACTTTCGAAAACTACTGGGCCCACTTTGTGACATAGTTATTGTTTCTCCTTTTATAATTCTAAGCTGATACGCAACGCCTCATTCACACGACGGATAATCGTGTTGTCCAAATGACAGACTTTTTCTTTCAGTCTCTGTTTGTCAATCGTGCGCACCTGTTCTAACAGTATAACAGAATCCTTGGCAATATCGCAATACCTGGAATCAAGTTCTACATGTGTCGGAAGCTTCGCTTTGTGCATCTGCGACGTGATTGCCGCAATAATTACAGTGGAACTGTATTTGTTCCCCGCTTCATTCTGAATAATAAGTACCGGACGGACACCGCCCTGTTCAGATCCCACGACCGGACGCAGGTCTGCATAATAAATATCTCCACGTCTGATAATCAATGCCTTCACACTCCTATTGTTGTTCAAACTATTACAAGTATTTCCAACAATTCTTCTGTGTATGCAATCAAATAAAACTATATTATCAAACTGCGTATCTTCCAGCCTTTCTTTTACTCTGCTGCTTCTTTTGCTATGATCTGCTCAATGCTTCGTACAATATCTCCGGCAATCATGCTGTACTGTCCCTTTTCTTCTGCAGCTGCCTGCCCTGCCATACCATGCATGCAGACACCAAGCTTTGTCGCTTCGAACCGATCCATGCCCTGCGCTAGAAGTCCGGCAATAATTCCGGTCAGCACATCGCCGGATCCGCCTGTTGCCATGCCGTTTGTACCTGTTATATTAATATATGCCTGAAGCCCGCCATCGGACACCACCGTGCGCGCATCTTTTAATGCAACGACCACGTTGTGACGCTTGGCAAACTCTCTTGCAAGATCGTATTTGTTCGCCTTGATATCTGTCACTGACTGATTCGTGAGTCTCGACATCTCCATCAAGTGCGGCGTCAGAATGAGCTTCGAATGCATCGTCTCAAACAGATCCATATGCTCGGATAACACGTTGATTCCATCGGCATCTAAGACAACCGTGCCATCAAAGCTACGAAGTACCTTATCAACCAGATACTGCGCTGCTTCCCCGGTTCCAAGTCCCGGACCTAACACAAGCACATCCGCCCAGCCCATGACTGTCTTCATCGCACTGCGCATCGTGTCGATGTCGTCTTCTTTGTATGTCGTAAGCAGTGCTTCCGGAAGTCTCGACTGAATAATCTCACGATTCTCCTCTACGGTGCACACACGCACTAATCCACAACCCATACGGTAAGCAGCTTCTGCGGAAAACAGTGCCGCTCCTGCCATATTTTTACTGCCTGCGATGATTCCAACCTTGCCATAGGTTCCCTTGTGGGAATCCCTTTTCCTATGTGGGAGCAATTCCTCTACATCCTTTGGATCATAGGTGTATAACCGTGGCTCTACAAATTCAATCGCCTGCTTCGGGAATCCGATATCTACCACGGATACCTCACCTGCGTACTCATATCCCATACCCATGAGAAGTCCGAGCTTCATCAATCCGAATGTCACAGTCGCATCTGCATGAAACGCTGTACCGAGCAGGAATCCGGTTGTCGCATCGATTCCGGATGGCACATCGATGGCTAACTTATAACCATCCATATCATTTAATGCCTTGATCACTTCTGCCTGCTTACCCATCACGGCACGTGACAGACCAACACCGAAGATGCCGTCGATAATCACATCATATCCGGCGTTCACAAGCTCATCTACAAACTTCATATTCAGCTTCTTGGCGATTGCATACTGCGCATCGAAACCAGTGCTGGCAGATTTCAATCCGTCTACCCAATAGATCTCGACATCGTATCCTTCCATCATAAGGATTCGTCCGGCTGCGATTCCATCTCCGCCGTTATTTCCACTCTCGACTACAATCAGCACATGCGCGCCTGCCGGAAACCGTTCCTTGACATGCTCCGCGATTCGAAGCGCCGCACGCTCCATCAGTACGAGCTGCGGAATTCCTATTACATTGGTTGTAAATTCATCAATTCTGAACACTTCCTGTCCAGTTGCAATGTATCTCATTTCTTCGTCCCCCGAATTGACTAAGTATATAGGCATTTTACCCCAAATGTCATATAAATACAATATCTGGTTTCGGGAATCCTTGGTTTTTCCTACACTTTTGTCGATTTTCGTCTTGACAATTCTTAGGAACTAAGTTACTTTTGAAGTATCTATGAAAAGCACGAAAGGAGGAAGGAATCATGGTATTTATCGAAGGCGTCGGCTATGTGAACGACAGCAGTGCCGTTGCAACGCCGAATCGTACAAAGTCCGTATCGGAAACAACAACCAATTTTGATGGTATGCTTCGCACAGAAACCGATAAATTAAATCAGGCATCTGTCACAACAAACCTTGATTCCATCTTCAAGGAAGCCGCTGACAAATATGGTGTATCCGAACGGCTCTTAAAGGCAATCGCCTATACAGAATCCGGGTTTCAGGCAGATGTTACCTCCTCTTCCGGCGCGATGGGGATCATGCAGCTCATGCCAAGCACGGCAAGCGCGTATGGAGTATCCGCTCCTTACGATGCCTACCAGAATATCATGGGCGGTACAGCCGTACTGAAGGATCTCCTGAATATGTTTCAGGGAAACCAATCGCTTGCAATCGCAGGCTATAATGCCGGATGTGGCAATGTGAAAAAATATGGTGGTATACCTCCATTTACTGAGACACAAAATTACGTTGCCAAGGTCACAAGCCTGATGCAGACCGGTGTATCGGTTCCTGCAAATACAGTCACAGTAACCCCTTCTGCAAATACCGCTTCCAATACTGGAACAACTACAAGCGGAAATTCCAATACTGCAAATGAAGCAGCTGCTTCTTCCGAAACAGCAAAAAAGAATGCGGAAATTCTTGCAGAGATCAAAGAGATCATCTCTGCCATTTCCACACTTACGACAAATCAAAGCATGTATTCCAATACATCCATACAGAGCGGCCTTTCCGCATTCAACGGTACATCTTCTTCTGACTTCAGTGCAGGCAGCCTGCTTTCCTCTTATGGAAATCCGATCTCTACGATTCTGTCATCCTTACAGAATGCGGATACAACAGACACGGAGAGCCTGCAGAAAGTATTATCCTACGCGGAATACCAGTTACTCACCAGCCACTACGCGAACATGGTTGATATCATCTCCGTACTCGGAAGTACAGGCTTGAGTACAGAAAATGATTCCGACGACTCTCTATCGCATCTATTCGAGCTTGCCACGCAACAGAATATGCGCAAAGTCATAAACGTCATGGGAAATTCTACTTCCCTTCTATAAGCTGAATAAACGAAATCGGCATTATCTTTTCTAAAGCAGACCGTTGAAGCACGCCGGCACTTAATGAGCGTGCAACGCGAATTTAGTACCGCTGCGTGCTGAACCGAGCGAGAGCGCGTCTGCGTAGAATGATAATGCCGATTTTGTTTTTTAGTAAATTATATGGGAAGTAGAATTTCCCCTATCTCTGTTCATCCTTCAATTTCCTTAAAACCTGCACACTTACTCCTGCGCACAGGAATGTGGAACCGTACAATATCAGCCATGAGCGAACCGTTCTTGCCTTGGAACGCACATACATCTTGTTGTCCTCTGTCTCGGCTGCTTCATACTCTGCCTCGATCGTCTGCGGCTCCGATGTGTATTCCTCGAAGGTCTGCGGATTGTTCGCCAATGCGGAATATGTCTCAACCGCATCCTGCAATTCATTGATCTGTTCATCATACGCTTCCTGCATCTCCGCAATTGCATCGTTACAGGTTGCTACCAGATCATCGAACTGCTCTTCCACACTGTCGCTTTCTTCCTGTCCCGGTGGCTCTAACTCATTCAGGTCACACGTACTTCCGATAGACTCCATCGCCCAACGTGAGAATGTCACATAAGAGATCTTATCTGTCGCTCCGGTCAGTTCGAACAGGATACCCGAGAAGATAAGCTGTATAATAAGCACAAACGGCGCAATCGCCATGGCACGGTCTGCACTCTTCGTGATGGAAGAAAGCAGCAGTCCCATACCTGCAGATGCGTAGATCGTAAGGAAGATCAGCACGATTATCTCTATCGTTGCATTGGATATGATTACACCCTTACAACTTGGTGTTCCCTTTACCAGTACAAATGTCACAACCAGTATCACTGCCTGAACCAGAGAGATCACGCCCTGCACAATATACTTCGAAAGCATATATACAGGCAGCTTCAGATTACCCATATATTCTCGTTTCAGGATGACACGTTCTTTGTTTACTTCCTGAATTGTGTTCAGAAGTCCCATCCAGATACCGCCACTCATCAGGGTGAACAGGATGGACTGCGTCTCCGTGAATTTCTGATAGATATCCGGTCCTGCAACTAATGTCAGAAGCAGACCTATGATCAATGGCTGTCCAAATATCAGTGCCAGTCTCTGCATATCATTCATGATCAGAGTCGTATAACGGCGGACAAGAATTCCTAGCTGTGTGAACCCATTTACTTTTCTCGGCTTGATGGCTTCTCCGTTTGACTCGGCCGCATGTTCACTTACCTGATTGATACCTGACATCCTGAATCTTGATTCCCACCCCTTCGGATCTGCCGTAATGATATCATATACCTTCACGAGATCATCCGTCTGGAAGAAATCTTTGATTCCTGCCGGGCTTCCGCAATAACAGAGTCTGCCACCATACCCCATGATGATAACCTTGTCGCACAGATCAAGATTGTTGATCGTATGCGTTACCATAATGATTGTCTTCTCCTGCTCCTTCGAGAGCTTCGACAGTGTCCGCATCAAATGTTCTTCGGTTCCCGGATCCAGTCCGGATGTCGGCTCATCTAAGAAGAAAAGTCCCGGGTTTGCCAGAAGCTCTACCGCGATACTCGCACGTTTCTTCTGTCCACCGGACAACCGACGGATGTAGGTGTCTTTGTGTTCCGATAATTCCACCATGCCAAGCACTTCTTCGATCCGCGCATCGATTTCTGCTGTACTTGTATCCTCTGGCATTTTCATCTTCGCCGTATAGTAAAGCATCTTCTTCAGCGTAATATTCTCATAGATGATATCCTGCTGTGGCACAAATCCTATGATATTCTTGAGTGTCTGGAAGTTTTCCCTCAGATTTGTACCGTTGCAATACACCCTGCCTGTCACCTTGGAATCAAATCCACTCATCGCTGTCATCAGTGTCGTCTTTCCTGCACCGGAGCCTCCGATGATCGCAACGAATTCATTTGGTTCAATGCTCAGGCTGACTTTGTCAAGAATCGTCTTCTTTCCGCCTTTTGCCGGTACGTCCTTGTTCAGATCATGAATCTCTAACGCAATACCTTCCGGGTTTACCTTGTAATACACAACATTTCCATCATAGATAAATGTCGTGTTCAACACGGTGAAAATGTCCTTATTCGAAAGATGATACGACTTCTGGATCCGGCTTCCATTTACAAATACACCATTCGTCGAACCATTATCAAATACATAATACTGACCATTTGCATTCCGTACACCCGCATGATACCTTGATACCGCTACGTTCTTCAACCGGATATCACAGTTTTCCGCACGGCCGATACTCGTATCGCCGGCTTTGAGTTCAAATGTCTTCCATCGTCCATTTGCCTGTTTGGCAGTATACAGAAGCAAAACCGGATCGATTCCCTCCATTGACTGGTTCGTTCCAAGACGGATGATCATATCCTTGCCATTTCCACCATAATACTGATTCGGTATCATCTGCACAAACTGTGTTCCATATGCTATGTAGGAACCATTCGAACTTGCATTATCCTTGATAAAGAACTGTCCACCCTGTATGTATATCTCCCCGTGGTTTCCGGATACAATACTTGAATTCAAAGGAATGCTGTTATTCTCATTCCGTCCGAATGTATATACTCCATCTTCAAACTGCGACAGATCATACTCCTTGATTCCATTCCGGTCTACAATGACCAGTGAGCTTTTGCCGCTTTTGTCCCTCTGGTACTGTTCGAGCATCTGTTCATCGAACAACACCGTTCTTTCATTATCTCCCATACGTTCTCCTCTATTACAAAAGGGACTGTTGCAATAAACAACAGTCCCTCTTTTTATCTTGTTCCTGTTCTACTATCCACGCTTAAGGAAATCCGGAATCTTGATTCCTCCGCCGTTTCCTGTCTCTCTCTTCGCCGGAGCCGGCTTCGCTGCACTTGAAATATCCGTGCTTACGCTTGGCTTCGCAACCGGTGTAGAATTCATAAAGGATGGCTTCGGTGTTGTTCCCATCGGCTTCACACTTGTGATCGGCTGGCTCGCATATGTAGGAGTCTTGCCAACCGGTGAAACAGTTGCCTTCGGCATAGATGGCTTACTTGGTGTCTGCATAACCGGCTGTGTAGCCGCGTTATCTTCAATACCAGTTGCAATGATTGTAATACATACATCCTCACCCATGACATCATTATCAACTGTACCAAAGATGATGTTCGCACCATCTCCGGCAACCTCTGTCAGGTATGTGATTGCATCGTATGCTTCTACGATACCGATATTGCCTGAGAAGTTTACGATGATATCACTTGCGCCGCTGACAGTTGTCTCAAGCAATGGGCTGTCCATAGCAGACTTGATTGCATCCACTGCCTTGTTATCACCACTTGCACGTCCGATACCGATATGAGCGACACCCTTGTCACGCATAACTGTCTGGATATCTGCAAAGTCAAGGTTAATCAGTCCCGGCTTGTTAATCAGGTCTGTGACACCCTGTACACCCTGCTGTAATACTTCATCTGCCTTCTTCAAAGCCTCCGGAATACTTGTACGCTTATCGCAGATCTGAAGCAGCTTGTCATTCGGAATGACAATCAGTGTATCTACGTTCTCTTTCAGTTTTGCAATACCGTTGATGGCATTGTTCATACGAGGCTTACCCTCAAATGAAAACGGTTTTGTTACAACACCAACCGTAAGGATTCCAAGATTTCTTGCAATCTCAGCAACAACCGGAGCAGCACCGGTACCGGTACCACCACCCATACCACATGTAACGAATACCATATTGGCATCCTTCATGATATCGGTAATCTCTTCTCTATTCTCTTCCACTGCGTTGGCACCGATCTCAGGCTTTGCACCTGCTCCAAGTCCCTTTGTCAGCTTCTCACCAATCTGAATCTTTGTTGTAGCACGATTCTGTGATAAAATCTGCTTGTCCGTGTTGATGGCGATTAACTCGACACCTTCCACATTCTCATCAATCATTCTGTTTACTGCGTTGTTACCAGCTCCACCTACACCAATCACAAGGATTCTTGCAGGGGTTTTCTCGTCATTCGATTTTATTTCAAGCAAGGTCTTTTCCTCCTTTATTCTATTTGCGCATTATTATCCTATATAATATAGGTTTTTTTTGAAATAATCAATAGGTTTACGTAAAATTCATTATTTTTTCCGAAAGCTTGCAGTTGCATTTTCCGAATCAAAATCTTTCATATACAGTGTTCCGGACATACCTTCGAGATTCTGCAAAATGTTGCCCAGATTCATCATCTGAACCGCCAGATATTCCCCCTCTCCAAGTTCGATTGTAATGTTCCCGTGGGTGAGAACAATTTCATTTTCAGCGGTGAACTTGATGCCATCAATCTCCAGGTTGTATTTTTCCACCAACTGCGTAATGGTCAGAATCATCTGGAACTTCTGCTTGTCTGTACTTGACAGCTTCTTACCGATATCCCACTGTGTGATCGTCAGACCTTTGATCAGTGGAACACTGCCTACACGGCTCTTCGATGTATCCAGCACGATTCCATCTTTATCAAAATACACATAGTTGCCTGCATTCAGCACACAGCCAGCTATGGATTTTTCATATACAGTAACTCTGACAGAATTTCTGCCTGTCATCTCGACATCCGTTTTGCTGACAAATGGAATGTCGTCAATCTTCTTGAATTTCGTTTTCAGACACAATAACAATGTATTGTCGAGTGGTGCCTGCGCTTTGACCGCATCTGTAATCGTCTGCGTATCCACGATCTCGCAGCCTGTAACCTCTACCTTCTCCACTGTGAATGTGGATAGATAAAATACAGTTCCCGCAATCAGCACAAGCAAAAAAAGTATAACCCAATGTTTCTTCAAACCAATTCTCCTCTTGTAATATGTAATATCTACTGTTGTCTCTGCATCCGGAGTTCTTCATCCGTCGGCGCTTCATACGGAAGCATCTGTCTGGACACACTGAGCACCAGTCCCATCTCAACCATCAGAAATGCCAGTGACGTACCACCATAACTGATAAACGGAAGCGGCACACCGGTATTCGGGATAACATTGGTAACAACACCGATATTGATGATCATCTGCACTGCAATATGTGTCATAACACCGGTTACGATCAGGGCGCCATACCGCTCTCTTGCATGGTTTGCAATATATCGAAGCTGTATGATCAGCATAACGAACAATGCAATGACGCAGAGGGCACCAAACAATCCAAGCTCCTCGCAGATGATTGCAAAAATCATATCGTTGTGTGACTCTGGCAGGAATCCAAGCTTCTGGATACTCTGTCCCAGGCCCTTGCCGAACAATCCGCCAGAACCGATCGCATACAGAGACTGCATCGTCTGGTATCCAGAATTACTTGTCTCCGGATGCAGCCATGCATCGATTCGGTCTCCACGGTATCCAACCGTCGTGATCAGGAGTACACCGGCGAATGCCAGCGCAATGACCGGCATAACCAGAAGCCTGTAATCCGGACACGCAACAAATATAATGACGACCATGATTGCCACGCAGACAACCGCAGTACTTAAGTTCTCTTTCGCAATCAGAGCCTCACTCAGGATACATGGTGCAATGAGCCGGAGTATTCCCTGATACGACTTCAGATAATTCGGATGCTTCACACAGGCGCTTGGCAGATACAGGATAATGAGCAGCTTTACGATCTCGGATGGCTGCAGCTGGATACCTGCGACCTCAACCCACCGCTGTGAACCGTTCGAAGATACGCCCATCACCAATGCAACACCTGCACAGAAGATCATCGCACCAACAATTACCTTCTGCACCGGCGCACGTTTGCAGAACTGATAATTGAAGCAGGATATCAGCAACATAACCGCGATACCCGCCAATCCGATCAGGCCCTGACGCATCGCGAAGTATCCACTCGAAAGCCCGGCACGCGCTGCCCGGTATGCACTTGCGCTATATACCATCATGACACCGAACGCCAGCAGCACAATAACCAGAAAGATTGTCTGATAATCGATATATCCGCCGATCGCGAATAATTTATTCTTCTTCAATTTTTTTCTGCCATATGCCATAGCCCGGACGCTCCTGTCTTCTTTCCATTTCCTGTTCTCACTTTCCTACGAAAGTGCATTTACATATTCCTTGAACATATCGCCACGCTGCTCATAGTTATCGAACATACCCCAGCTTGCACATGCCGGTGAAAGAAGTACCGCATCCCCCGGCTTTGCATGTGCATGGCAATACTCTACGACCTGCTTTAAGTCATCCATCATGACGATATTCTCAAATCCGTGTTTTCTTGCACAATCGGCGATATCCTGTGCCGTCTGTCCGATCAGGAGCAGGCACTTCACCTTGCCATCGAAGCTCTCGATCCATTCGTCGTAGGTAGACTTCTTATCGTAGCCACCGCCGATCAGGAATGTCGGGCGTACCATCGACTGAATTGCCTTGATTGCCGCATCCGGATTTGTTCCCTTCGAATCATTATAGTAATTGACATCATTTAATGTGCGCACATACTCGATACGATGTGCCACACCCTTGAAGGCACCACACACCTTACGGATCGTTGCGATATCGGCTCCCATGTAATAAGAGATTGCAACTGCCGCAAGGAGATTCTCCACATTGTGATCACCCAGAAGCTGGAACTCGGAAAGTGGCATCACATATGTTTCCCTGCCGTCTTCCCGGATTACAACCGCACCATCCTTGACGATCACGCCGGACTCTAATTCCTTCTTATGGCTGAATAAGATCACGGTTGCCGGAACCTTGTCGATCCGCTTCACCGTCTCCGGATCGTCGTAATTCATCACTGCATAATCTTCTTTCGTCTGGTTCTTCGTGATATCAAGCTTGCAGTTCGCATAGTTTTCAAATGTATAGTGCCGGTTCAAATGATCCGGTGTAATATTCAGTATCGCGCTCACATGTGGGCGGAAGGTATGGATTGTCTCAAGCTGAAAGCTGCTGATCTCCGCAACCGTAACCGAATCCTCGCTACTCTGGTCTGACAGGCTTGTGTATGGGATTCCGATATTTCCTACAACAAATGTTTTCTCATTGTAGGCTTTCATGATCTCGCCAACCAGCGTTGTCGTTGTCGTCTTTCCATTCGTACCTGTGATGGCTGCTACCGTGCCCTTCTCGTAAGTATATGCAAGCTCGATCTCACTCCATACCGGAATGCCTGCTTCTTTTACTTTCAGTGCAAATGGTGCATCGACCGGAATACCCGGGCTTATAACCATGCAGGAAATATCTGCAAGCAATTCATCCGTCAGTGCGCCCAGCCAGATTGTCAGTGCTTCCGGCTTCTCGTCAAGCCCAAGCTTCTCAAGAATCACAGCTTCCGTGAGTGTTCCCTTCGGATTCTCATCAAACAATACAACCTGCTCTCCATTTCGAAGGAGCTGCTCACTTGCACAGATTCCGCTTTTTCCTGCTCCCGCAACTAATACTTTCTTATCGAACATTGTTTTCCCTCTTTTCCATTCTATCTAACGTTCCTAAATTGCCAGAATACCGATCAGACACAATATCGTTGTGACGATCGAGAAGATTGCAACGACCTTTGTCTCCGGCCATCCGCAAAGCTCAAAATGATGATGGATCGGTGCCATCTTGAACACACGCTTTCCGGTTGTCTTGAAGCTTACAACCTGAATGATAACCGAAAGCACTTCTGCAAGATAGATAAATGCAACGATCAATATAATCAGAGGCATCTGCAGCATATATGCTGTCGACGCGACAAATCCACCTAACGCAAGCGATCCGGTATCTCCCATAAACACACGTGCCGGATACACATTATATACCAAAAATCCAAGCAGACTGCCAACAACGGCACAGGCGATCGGTGTCACGCCGGAGCCTGCCGCGATTGCAGCAATTGCAAAAAATGTAGCGATCAATACTGTAACGGACGATGCCAATCCATCCAGACCATCTGTGAAGTTCGCGCCATTTGCTGTACCAAGCATAACGAAGAACATCAGTGGGAAGTACACCCAGCCAAGATCAACAACCTTATGTGTAAACGGAATGATCATTGTCGTACCAAGATCTGTATATGCATGAATGTAATATGCAAAAACGCCTGTAACAAGGAACTGTCCGAGCATCTTCTGCCATGCACGGAGTCCAAGTGAACGCTTCATAACAACCTTGATAAAGTCATCTAAGAAACCAACCAGACCAAATCCAAGCGTTGCAAAAAGAATCGGAACAATCTCCTTGTGATCCTTGATGTAAAAAAGCGATGTGATCACAATACTGAATAAGATGATCAATCCTCCCATCGTCGGTGTTCCCGACTTCTTCAGATGGGATTCCGGTCCATCGTCTCTTACAAACTGTCCGAATTTCAATTTCTTTAAGAAAGGAATGATAATTGGACTTAAAATCACGCTTACGCCAAATGCTATCAATGCCGGAATAATTATATCGTATTTCATGTTTTCTCTCCTTTATAAGAACCATCTTATGTATTTATTAAAACACAGCATCCTCGATGCTGATTGTTTCCGTTGTGTCCGTATCTTTTTCAACTGCTTCTTTCTTTATTCCCAGATACGCAAGAATGTTATCGTAGATTTCTCCAACAACCGGAGCTGCGATCGTTCCTCCGTAGTATACTCCCTGTGGCTCATCAATCAAGATCAAAGTCATAACCTGTGGATCGTTCGCCGGTGCAAACCCAAGGAAAGAGGAAATATAGCGGTTCTCGCTTCGCGGCAGCTTCTCACTCGTGGCTGTCTTGCCTCCGATCCGGTATCCTTCGATATAGGCCCGGTGACCGGTTCCCTCCGCAACAACCGCTTCTAACAGCCCTTTCATCGTCTCGCTGGTTGCTGTACTGACTGCCCCTGTCTTCGTCTCGTATTTCAAAACGTCTGTCACGATATTATTCTCATCTGTCGTATACACACCGAAATGCGGTGTGACGAGCTTCCCACCATTTACAACTGCAGCGGCTGCCCGCATCAACTGCAATGGTGTGATCTGAAACGACTGTCCGAACGACATCGTCGCAAGCTCGACCGGGCCTACATTTTCCTGCTTGTGAAAGATGGAACCCGCTTCTCCCGGCAGATCCACCCCGGTCTCCTCGAAGAGCCCCAGCGCCTTCAATCCTTTGTAGAATCCATCGACCCCGATCCGCTCCCCGACCATCATAAATACCGGATTGCACGAATTCATGATGCCATCACGGAATGTCTCTGCGCCATGTCCCGCCACCTTATGGCAACGGATGCGGCGATCCTCCACGATATGATACCCCGGACAGTAAAACTGATCTTCCACGCGCAGCACCCCTTGTTCAAACGCGGTGGTCGCTGTCACGATCTTGAAGGTCGAGCCCGGTTCATACGTATCGCTGATACAGTAGTTTCTCCACATCTGGTTGCGCATATCCTGCGTAACCGTCTCGTCCGTCTCATAGTTCAATGTAAACGGATCATTCAAGTTATATTCCGGCACATCCGCAAGCGCATAGATCTCTCCATTCTGCGGATTCATCACAATGATACAGACACGCTTCGCCTGTTTCTTCTCAAGCACTTCCAATGCTTTCTGTGTGATATATTGCTGGATATTTATATCAATCGAGGTGACCAGATTCTGTCCGGCTGTGCCTTCCACTCTCCGCTCTGCCCGATTTTCAACTTCTTCCCCCCTGGCATTCGTCAGGGTATTGATACTTCCTGCTTCTCCCATGAGCAGATCATCATAATAAACCTCCAGGCCGACAATACCCTGATTGTCACTGCCTGTAAATCCTAACACATGGGATGCGAGTGTATCATACGGATAGTACCGCTTGTAATCTTCATCAATCATAACACCAGCGAGATTCATCTCCCGGATCTCATCTGCCAGCGTCTTGTCCACATTGCTCTTGATCTTCTCCCGGACGGATACCTTTTCTACCCGCTTGCGGACATCGTCTTCCGGTATCTCGAGCTTCTCGGATAACACCTGAATCACCGTCTCCGGGTCCTCGATCTGGCTATGGATCACCGAGATTGAGCATACCGCCTCGTTGTCTGCAAGAATGACTCCATTTCTGTCATAGATGCTTCCACGTTTTGCCTTGATGCTCCGTTCCCGTTCCTGGACTGCCTGCGCCCTCTCGCTATATCGGCCTGCCTGCATAACCATCAGATATACAAGCTTTACCGTCATTATAGTCAACATGGCAAAAAATGCAATCGCAATCACAAGTAATCTTTTGCGTTGTGAATCTGTAAACATCGGATTCATACAAGCAAATGTCCTTGTTTTTTCTATAAAATATATTCAAAGCCGCCATGATCTATACCTGATTTATTCGGCTGGCGGTCCCTCGGTTGTCGCTTCGGTTGTAGTCTCCGTACTCTCTGTTGTTTCTTCGGTCGCCGCCTCGGTTGTCGCGCCCTCTGACTCTTCTACATACGGATTATCTGCACCTCCGGCAACATCATTTGCCGGTGCCGCTCCATCGTAGATTGGCGTCGCTGGTTCATCCTCTGCGGTTGCCTCATCGATATCATAGGTTTCATCTGTCTTATAGATGTTCAGATATGGGAATATCGCTTCCGCAATGTCCGAGAACAAATATGCCGCCTCGCCACTTCCCGACTGCAATTCCGGTTCATCTGCCACAACGTAGATGACTACCTGCGGATCATTTGCCGGAGCAAATCCGATAAAGGAGAGAATGTATTTTCCATTTCCTCGCGGGAGCTTCTCGGCCGTACCGGTCTTACCACCGATCTCGTAGCCTTCCACGGCCGCCTTCTTTCCTGTACCATCTGTTACAACGCTTGTCAGAAACTGCCGCATCTCCGCCGATACATCTTCCGAAATCGTTCTTCGCACCAGGACCGGATCGCGGTTTTCCACGATATTTCCATTGTCATCTTCAATCCGCTGTACTACGCTCGGCTCATAATAATAACCGCCATTAATTGCAGAACTAAACGCTGTTGCGACCTGCATCATAGATGTTGTTACGCCCTGTCCAAACGATGAAGTCGCCAACTCTACCGCATGCATATTACTTGCATGATACACAAGTGTACTCAGTGAGGAATCACCTGGTTCCCCAGGCAGATCCACATTTGTTGATTGTCCAAATCCGAATAATATCTGATATTTATCAAACATTTCAACGCCTTCTTTTGCCGCAATCTGCATCAATGCATCGTTGCACGACTTCTCCAAAGCGCCTGACAAATCCAGCGTTCCATGTCCACCATATTCATGTGCATGACAATTGATATAATAATCTTCTACCTGTTCACCACCATCGCAGAAGAATGTATCCTGCGGTGTTATAACACCTTCTTCGAGTGCGCCGGATATCGTAAACGCCTTATACGTAGATCCCGGTTCGAATACATCGGATACCGTGAAGTTACGCCATACTTTATAGAGCGCGTCGACATGCTCCTCATCCGTTCCGTTCTCCTTGAAATCCTCGAAGCTTGAGAATCCAGCTGCTTCCAGCTCTTCCGGTGTATCAAACTGATACTGGGTGGAATCAAGATCGTACGCATCGTTCGGATCAAAGGTATGTGAATTGTAAAGTGCAAGGATCTGGCAGTTCTTCGGATTCATGACAAGCACGGAGATATTCTTCGCATCTTCTTCCTCCAGCTTTGCCTTTACCTTCTCCTCTACGATCTTCTGTACATTTGCATCAATGCTTGTAACTAAATTATACCCATTTGTTGCAGCTTCTATCGAAGTTGTCACACCATTATCTTCATTCAGATACGAGTATTGTCTGCCGTTCGTGCCATTCAACTGGTCATTGTAATATTCCTCAACGCCATACATACCGACATTGCCACTGACCGTAAATCCAAGCAGATGGCACGCAAGCTCCTTGTTCGGATAGACACGCACATAACGCTCCTCATAATAGATGCCGACAACATTTTTCCCTTCATCCGTATCGCAGTAATCCTCGAATTTCTTCACTTCCTCATACTCGACACCCTTCTTGGCAACGACGTAGTAGGAGTTTTCATTCGCAAGGAATCCGGCCACCTCTTCATCGGTAAATCCGAAGAACGTCTTAAGTGCCTGCACCGTTGCTTCCTTCTTCTTGTCAAACTCCACGATATTCGCCGGTTCTAGAATCAGGTCATACACCTTCTTATCTGTTGCAAGCAGCGTTCCGTTCTTGTCCACAATATCGCCGCGCTTATACGGAATCACCTTGCTGGAGTAGCCCTGCTGTGTCAGAACCTGCTGTGCGTATTTGCTGCCGGAATGCAGATTGATCCACACCGCTTTACCTCCGACAACTCCGAACCCAACCATACAGCAGATAAATACAAACCTCAGTCTGCCACGCATTTTATTCGTAAATACTTTTCTGTTTTTTCTTCTTATCTTTCGATTCTGTGGTCTTCTCGCCATACAATCACCTCAACCGCAAAAATCGAGCAGCGTAACTGCCCGACTTTCGATGTTTATTATTTCGAACCCGGAATATCCTGATACTGTTTTACATAGTCCTCATCGGCACCTTCGTAATAGATGATCTGTCCTTTTTTCGCATATACCATGCCAAGCTCATTTGTTGCAACATTATAGATATCATCCAAAGAATACATATTATTCAAGCGAAGCTTATGTGCTGCATTATCATCTTCGATTTTCTCAAGCTCTGCTTCTAACTGCGTGATGTTGTTCTGCTGTGTACGAATCTTCGTGTTCAGATACAGCATCAACACACAAGACCCTGCAACCAGACATACCATAAATGCCATAAACATCATATAACTTGCCGAAAACGCCAGTCTGCGTTTTGTCTGTGCCGTTACTCTGCGTCTGACTCTCGGCTGTTCCTGTGGCCGCTGCTGTGGAGTAACTCTACGATTTGGCTGTACACGATGTTCCGGTTCGCGTACACGACGGACAGGCGCTGCGTACATCTGCCTTGCAGCCGTTCCATCTACATAATTCATTTGTCTTCTTACCTGTTGTGCCATTTCTATCACTCCTTAATTTACACACGCTTTTTCAAATACGCGCAGCTTCGCGCTTTTTGACCGACTGTTCTCTGCGAGCTCCTGCTCACTTGGAAGAATCGGTTTCCGGGTAATTACTTTTCCCGTCGGTTTCTTCCCACATACACAGACCGGAAACTCCGGTGGGCATGTACATGGATTCATATTTCTTTTAAATATCGTTTTTACAATCCTGTCTTCCAACGAATGGAATGTGATCACGCTCAATCTGCCTCCTGGATTCAGCCATGAGATCATGGTGTCTAACGAATTCTCCAGTACATCGAGTTCGTGATTCAATTCAATCCGGATTGCCTGAAATGTCTTCTTGGACGGATGTCCCTGCCCCTGCCGGACCTTCGCCGGGATCGCCGCTTTGATGATCTCGTTTAACTGTCCGGTTGTCTCTATCACCTGTTCCTGTCTTGCTTTCACAATATGCTTCGCAATATTCTTCGCGAAGTTATCCTCGCCATAATCACGAATCACATGATACAGTTCCATCTCGGAATATTCATTTACTATATCCTTCGCTGTCATAGTACTTTCCTGATTCATCCGCATATCAAGCGGCGTGTCCTCACGATAAGTAAACCCACGTTCCACATTATCAAGCTGATACGAGGAGACACCGAGATCCAGAACGATTCCGTCAACACCGCTCACAGAACAGTTCTTTAATACTGCATCAATATCCTGATAGTTGGAATGCACGATCGTTACACGATCTTTGTAATCCTTCAACCGCTCGGTCGCAGCTGCAATCGCATCCAGATCCTGATCGATTCCGATCAGTCTACCTTTGTCCGAAAGCCGCTTGCAGATCTCTAAGGAATGTCCACCCCCACCGAGGGTTCCATCCACATAGATTCCATCCGGTTTTATATTCAGACTGTCAATTGTCTCATCCAAAAGTACCGATTTGTGTTTAAATTCCATCGCAGCCTCCCTTAGATGTTGAACAACTCACCAATCTCGGCGATTTCTTTCAGGTCAATCTCTTCTGGGCTGTTGATCTTATCCCAGGCTGCCTTATCCCAGATTGCTACGGTATCCGTATGTCCAATCATGACAACCTCGCGATCAATGCCCGCATATTCACGTAATTTTTGTGGAATTACAATACGATACTGACTATCCATCTCACAGACAACCGCAGATCCTTCGTAGAAATCACGAAGACGTCTTGCCTGGAAATTACTCTTTGGCAGTGCAGCAAGCTTCTCTGCGAATTTTGTCCACTCTGCTTCCGGATATACGTCAATGTTATGGTCCATGCCATTGCACAGCACAAATTTATCCCCAAGTTCCTGACGGAATCTTATGGGAATAATCAATCTGCCTTTTGCATCGAGGCCATGATTCGATTCTCCTATCATACCCATTGACATATAGCTTCACCTTTCGTATTGCATGCAATGTTCTTCCCTGTGTGGGAACAACCTCCACCGAGCACCACTTGACATCCATTTCACTGCCACTCAGCTTCCACTTGGGTTTCATTGTAACGCAAAAAAAAGGGAAATGCAATACCAATTTGCATTTCCCTTGTCCATTTCTTACAATTTTTAATTGATTTATTGTTCCTTTTTTCCTGCTGGTGCCTGTTTTTTTACGGTATCCATCCGTTTTTTTACAATCAGCACGGAACAAGCCAGTACACAGATTGCTGCGATCATCTGGGATACCTTCATGTTGAAGAACGGAAGCATCAGGGAATCTGAACGAAGTCCCTCGATCCAAACACGTCCAAGACCATAGCCCCACAGATACATGAGGAAGATCTCGCCATCAAACTTCTTGTGCTTCCGGTAGATGAAAATAACAATCAAAAGGATCAGATTCCACACCGATTCGTACAGGAAGGTCGGATGTACCGTGATCCACTGCATGCCATCGTAGACCTGCATATGATTCGCCATCTCCGAAGTGATGATACCGGAGTTAATCATACCGGTCAGGGTTCCTTTGCCAACATAATAGTCGGTCGGAATCGCCATCGCAAAAAGCGAATTCGTATAATCGCCAAACGCTTCCCGGTTGAAGAAGTTGCCCCAGCGTCCCATGATCTGTCCGATCAGAAGTCCCATCGTCACCGTGTCGGCAAGTACAGAGAACTTCATCTTCTGCTTCTTCGCAAAGACGATTGCAACAATCACACCCGCGATCACGCCACCGTAGATGGCAAGTCCGCCGCTCCGGATATCAATCAGATCGAACAACGTCTTCCCGAAGCCCTTGCCCTTCTGGAAATACGAATCCCAGCTGAATATAATATAGTAGAGCCGCGCACCTAAGATTGCCGGGATGATCAGCCAGAGCATGAAGTCCAGATATGTGTCCTCGCTCTGCCCGGTCCTTTTTGCTTCCTTGCTGATTACAAGGAACGCCAGCACAAATCCAAGTGCTATGATCACACCATAAAATTTGATTTCAAATCCAAAGATCGTGAATCCGTCTTTGATATTTTTTAATACTATCCCAAGATTTGGGAATCTGATATCATACATAGTTTTTCCTTTTTATTTTCGTCAATTGACTCTATTGATAAGTTTTTCACAATGATATGTTTCTATACATTAAACTTGAATAAGATCACATCGCCATCCTGCACGACATATTCTTTTCCTTCCTGTCGTACAAGTCCTTTTTCCTTCGCTGCAAGCATGTTGCCGCTCTCCATGAGATCATCGTAAGCAACAACCTCCGCCTTGATGAATCCACGTTCAAAATCCGTATGGATCTTACCCGCTGCCTGTGGTGCCTTCGTGCCCTTCGTGATTGTCCATGCACGTGTCTCATCCGGACCACTTGTCAGGTAACTGATGAGTCCAAGCAGAGAATAACTTGCCTTGATCAGCTTATCCAGACCGGACTCCGATACGCCAAGCTCCTCTAAGAACATCTGCTTCTCATCATCATCTAACTCGGAGATCTCCTGCTCAATCTGTGCACACACAGCAAATACTTCACTGCCAAATTCCTTCGCATATTCGCGCACCTTCTGTACATATGGATTGCTTGCTCCATCGTCTGCCAGATCATCCTCGGATACATTTGCCGCATAGATCACCGGCTTTCCTGTCAGCAGGTTGTATTCCTTGATCCACTTGATTTCGTCCTCATCGTCTGTCTCAAAGGAGATTGCAAGCTTTCCGGATTCGAGATGCTCCTTGATCCGCTTCTGCAGATCGACTTCCTTTGCAAGTTCCTTGTTATTGGCTGCGCCACGCTGTCCCTTCGCGATTCGACGATCAAGTACCTCGATATCTGCGAAGATCAGCTCATAATTGATTGTCTCGATATCGCGGATCGGATCAACCGAACCATCGACATGAATGACATTTGGATCTTCAAAGCAACGTACAACATGCACAATCGCATCTGTCTCACGAATGTTAGATAAGAACTGGTTTCCAAGTCCTTCTCCCTTAGATGCACCCTTTACAAGTCCTGCAATATCAACGAACTCAATCACAGCCGGTGTTGTCTTCGCTGAATGATACATCTCGGTCAGCTTGTCAAGACGCTTGTCCGGTACCGGTACGACACCCACGTTCGGATCGATCGTACAGAACGGATAGTTCGCGCTTTCCGCGCCCGCCTTTGTCAAAGAATTAAATAATGTGGACTTTCCGACGTTCGGAAGCCCGACGATTCCTAGTTTCATTTTATGTTATCTCCTTTGTTTTTTGTTCAGCTGTTGTGTGAACATACCGCGCTTCTTTCGTAACTAAAGAAGCCACGCATTCAGCATATACTATACTATAACGTGGCCTAATTGTAAATTCTAAAGTTGATAATTACCCTTACAAAATGAATAAATTGTCTTATATCTCAACATTGTCCAGGATGTATTTTTCAAACTCCATATTCTTTCTAAACGTCTCATTCGACGTATTCTCCATCCTTTATACATAAGATGGTATTCGCATCCTCTCCATAGAAATTCATTAAAATAAACAGCATTTCCAGGCTTATTCTTCTGGTTCCATTTTCTATACGTGAATAGTGTTCGCGAGAAATGTGCATCTCATCTGCTGCTTCCCGCTGCTTCAACTTTTTTTCTCATTCTTAGTTCGTGGAGCTTCTCTCCAACTTTCTTCTCACAAAAAGTGTAACTCATCCCCAAGCCTCCGTTCATCGCCAAAACGTTTGTCTCCAAATGTAGGGATCAAGACAAACCATATATCTGTTTAGTGGTAGAACGCCAAACAGATTTCGATCATATTTTCTGCAGTATTCATATTTTCCTGCTTACTCTTCATTTAACTCATTGATGGAAATATCTTCGGAATGAAACTTCTTCCAAATCTTGTTTCCATCTATATTTTCACGCCCAGTTGTAAGCATTCTTACCTGACGTTCCAATTCGTCAATTCTTTTTAATGTATGCTCAAACACTTCATCTGCAATAATATCCGCCGCCTTCATGTCATCCTCACTTCCTGTCTTCAGATAATGCATAAGAAATTCTGTAATCAGTTGATTTCTTGTGTGACCATTCATTTCCTCCAGCATTTTTATAGCGATGCATTTTCCGGAACATCCCGCAAATAATATCTGAAATATTTATACGATCCTGCCACAAGCATCATCCTTTCTCGTTGCGCTGCATCTTCTTTTCCAACTCTCCATCAATCTGCTTCCACACCTCGGATGGTTCCAAATCAAGGATTTCTCCAAACCTATCTTTCCACACTCGCATTTATACGAGCTTCTTTCATCTATACCTATACCATACTTCAGCCTTCTACCGATTTTGATTTTCTTGATGAAAACTGCATGTATTACGATATTGAATTCCGTATTGTACGTATTCGCCTTGATAATGGAACCTATATCTGTATTGCCACCAATCTTTCAGAAGAAGAATTTCCTGTGGAAGAAATCAATAAACTTTACCGGATGCGCTGGAACGAGGAAACAAGCTTCCGTGAACTCAAATACACCATCGCAGTAA
>ULWY01005405.1_pt1 | contig 78570 bp, 69 predicted proteins | sample 1960761 | NCBI WGS metagenome assembly ULWY01 (sample SAMEA4835824, study PRJEB28245) | human gut metagenome | biome: gut microbiome; material: fecal sample | place: Denmark | collected 2008 | reverse complement strand
CTCACATTCACATGATGCTTCGCTTCGTGGAGTTTGGACAACAAGCATACCGTCTCCACATGCCCCGTATTTGGGAATTGGTCAATTGCCGCCACTCTTTCCATCCGATATCCCTGTTCTATCATGATATCTAGGTCTCTGACAAGGCTGGTGGGTTTGCAGCTGATATACACGATCCTGTCTACCTGGTAGTCGATGATATGCTGTAATGCCTTGGGGTGAATGCCATCACGTGGGGGATCAAGAACTATGAAATCCGGCTTTTCTTTGATATCACCGATGACCTTTAATACATCACCGGTAATGAATTCACAGTTATCGAGGTGATTAAGTTTGGCATTTTCTCTGGCGGCTTCCACTGCTTCTTCAATGATTTCCACACCGATGACTTTACCTGCCACAGGAGCCAGAAGCTGTGCGATCGTTCCGGTTCCACTATAGAGATCGAATACTGTCTTGTCATTTTTACCATGGTCAGAAATGTCACCCATAAATTCTCTTGCTGTCTCATAGAGAACTTCTGCCCCCAGGCTATTGGTCTGGAAGAAAGAGAACTGTGATATCTTAAACTTTAATCCCAAAAGTTCTTCATAAAAGTAATCTTGCCCATATAGTAATTCCGTTTCATCACTTTGAACTACATCTGCCACAGAATCATTTTTTGTATGAAGAACACCCGTTATTTTCCCTTTCAAGGGCAATGAAAGTAAGGCATCCACATAGGGCTGTAAATCCTGTTCTTCCTGTGTTGTCGTAATCAATGCTATGAGAATCTCTCCTGTTTTCTGTGCTTTACGAACTAACAGATGACGCAGATAGCCCTCATGTCTTAATCTATGGTAAAAGGAGGTTCCTTTCCCTGAAAAGTAATCTAATGTGCAGCCTAATATCTGTCTGTAATCTTCATCAACCAACTGGCATTGACGGACTGCTACGATATCATAGAAACTTCCCCGCTTATGCATTCCAAGAGAAAGCGGTCCATCCTTGACCTCATCACCAAATGAGAATTCCATCTTATTACGATAAGCGCTCTGCACGGGACTTCCTTTGATTCCTTCAAAGATCTGACTCATATATTCCTGCGTTGTCTGTGTCGCGCCCTCTAACTGAGCCTGTTTTTCAAAAACAGGTGTCAATAATCGCTTTACCTGTTCTTCCTTTAATTCCAACTGTTTCTCATATGGCAGAGTCTGATAGGCGCAACCACCACACTCTCCAAAATGAGGACAGGGACTTGCAATCTCACAGGGTGACTTTTCAAGAACTTCCAGGAGTCTGCCTTCTGCCTTACCTTTTCTTTTCTTGGTTATCATAAAAGATATCTTCTGTCCGGGGAGTACATTCTTGACTACTACTTTTTCATCCTCACAATTCAGGATTCCTTTATTGGGGAAATCCAGTCGCTCTACATATCCTTCACATATCTGTCCTTTTTTCATACTAATAATCATGCCTTTCCGTAACCTGTAAATTTGCGTGTGAATAAGCAGCACCTCGCGAAATTTCCTTCGCTCGGTCGCGTTGCTCGCCATAGTCTCAGGAGTAATTTCCCATACAAGTATGAAAATTACCCCTGAGTCCATGGCTCTGCTTATTCACGCAAAAAGAGGATGCCTGTTGCAGCATCCCCTTATATCTTCTGCATTTACAACTTATTCTGTTTTCTTATCTTCTTTTTCAGATTCTTCTTCCTCATCGTCAAAGAAGTCATCTTCGAAATCATCATCAAAATCGTCATCGAATTCATCTATATAATCAGGTGTCAGATAACGATATACTGCATATGCAATACCGGCGATTACCGCAATGCCACCAACAATAGCAAGTATCCATACCCAGATATTAGATTTCTTCTCTTCTTCCTTCTTTAAACAACAATTTCTGCCTAACAGGTTCTTCTCCTGAAGAAAATCAACTACATCATCCCAGCTCTTCATAATATTACCCCTTCCTTTATGGTCTTTATTCATATACATAATGCACATACCTTTTGCGTTGTCACTCATTAACGCTTACTCTATCATTAGGATAACACTTTTTTGTTTTGTTTACTACACTTTATCAAGAAATTAACAGAAAATTTATTCTTCAATGATGCGCATGGCAATTTTACAATATTTTTTGTAACTTTGCAAATGCGGCATACATGATTTTCTGTCCTGCCTCGTCAAAAACAACTGTTATTTTATAATCCCGAACATCCTTTTCAATTTTCAATACAGTGCCATCTCCATATTTAATATGGTGCACTCTGTCTCCTTCTCCATAAGAAAGACCTCCTTGTGTCGTTGGTACACCTTTCGTCAGTCCATCCAGCGATTTGGCAATATATGGTTTATTCGCAGCCGGTGTTTCTTTTTTCTTCACGACAGCCTTGGGTCTGGAAGCTATAATAGAGGAAATATCTTTGGGCTGCGGCTGTGATTGCTGTTTGGGCTGTTGTCTGGTCTGATTCATAACGGGTGTTTTTTTAACAGCCTTTATTTTTTCCATAGAGGCTGCAACCAGTTCCCAGTTATTTTTCTTTACTGCCTGTTCTGCTGCTTCCCAGTTATTCCTGGGTTTGTCAAATACATCATCCGACAATACCGGCTTCTGATAGACTGGATTGAATCCGCTTCCCGCAAAAGGCTTCGTCTTGAAATGACTGCGTTCTCTGGAATCTTCTTCATAATCATCATAACCCCACTTCTTAGGAGTCGGAAGTTTATTATCCAGCAGATTCTCCGGAATCTCCTTTACAAAGCGGCTGATCGGATTGTACTGTGTCTCGCCCCGCATCATCCTCTGCTTCGCATAAGTGATTGTCAGATCGTCCCTGGCTCTGGTGATTCCTACATATGCCAGTCGTCTTTCTTCCTCAATTTCCGCAGGATCATCAGACGTAATCGTCATGTAACTTGGGAATACCCCATCTTCCATTCCTGCCAGATATACCTGCGAAAATTCCAATCCTTTCGCACTGTGTAAAGTCATTAACAATACTCTGTTATCATCTTTATCAACTCCGTCAATATCTGCTACCAGCGCTACTTCTTCCAGAAAAGCTGACAACGTTGCCTCTTCTCCAAGTTCTTCCCGTTCCTGTTCAAAGCTCACGATCTTGGATATCAATTCATCAATGTTCTGCAGACGGTCTTCTGCATCCTCATCATCCGATTCTTCCAGTTCATTTGTATATCCGGTCGTTTCAATTACATCTGTTATCAAATCTTCCAGTGTACCATGCTGTAACTTTGTGCGGAACATCTGTATCATGACTGCAAAATTTCGGAGTTTCTCTCCCGCTTTGCCAATTGCAGTAATTTCATCCAGTCTCTGTAATGCCTCAAAGAAGCTGATACCCATATGGTCTGCATAATCCTGTACTTTATTCACACTGGCTGCGCCGATTCCTCTTCTGGGAACATTGATGATTCGCTTAACTGCCAGATCATCTTTTCCATTATCTATTGTCTTTAAATAAGCCAGCAAATCCTTGATTTCTTTTCTGGCATAGAAATTCACACCACCTACTACATCATATGGGATTCCTTCTCTGATAAAACTTTCTTCCAGAAGTCGCGACTGTGCATTGGTTCTGTATAGCACCGCACACTGACCATAATCGCTGGTTCCCTGATATTTTTTGGATTTAATATCACTTGCTATGTATTCTGCTTCTTCATATGCATTATCAAATGGTCTGAAATGAATTCTGTTACCTGCTCCTCTGTCTGTCCAGAGCGCCTTGTCCTTTCTGCCGATATTATTACGGATCACATCATTGGCAGCATCCAGAATATTCTGTGTCGAACGGTAATTCTGTTCCAGTTTGATGACCGTTGCTTCCGGATATACTTTCTCAAAATCCAGAATATTTCGGATATTTGCTCCACGGAACTTATAAATAGACTGGTCATCATCACCTACCACGCACAAATTACGGCTACGCTGTGCCAATAATCGGATCAGTTCAAACTGTGCTGTATTGGTATCCTGATATTCATCTACCATAATATACTGAAAACGGTTCTGATAGTTCTCCAGTACATCAGGACACGCTTTAAACAATTCTACTGTCTTTACAATGATATCATCAAAATCCAATGCATTATTCTTTTTTAATAACAACTGATATTCTTTGTATGCATTTGCTATTTTACGCTTGTTAAAATCACCCATCGCTGACATTTCATAATCCAGCGGTGTAATGAGATTATCTTTTGCAGATGAGATTGCTCCCAGAATCGTCTTTTCCTTAAGCATCTTGGTATCAATATCCAGTTTCTTGCAGACTTCCTTCATGACACTCTTCTGATCATCTGTATCATAAATAGAAAAGCTGTTATCATATCCCAGTCTGTCTATATGTCTTCTAAGTATCCGCACACAGGTAGAATGAAAGGTTGCGACCCAGATACTCTCAGAGCCATATCCGACAATATCATCGACTCTTTGTCTCATTTCTCCTGCTGCTTTATTGGTGAAAGTTATCGCCATGATATTCCATGGGTTCACACCTGTATTCTCGATCAGATAGGCAATACGCCTGGTCAGTACGCTCGTCTTGCCTGACCCTGCTCCTGCAAGGATCAGTACAGGTCCCTGTGTGGTAAATACACCCTTTTTCTGTTGTTCATTCAATGAATCATAGATACTCATGACAATCTCCCTTTGCTTCTTAATTAATCGTACCAATTTCCAGTATACCAAAAATACATTCGATTGCAAACACCAAAATAAAATATCCTCATCACCTAATATGTACACTCAACATATAATAAGCTAACTTCTATTTTTGTGGTGATTTCGATGAAACATTCAAATAGGAAATACCCGCACAAATTATGGCTGCTTCTTCTTCCGCTTCTGTTTATTGCTTTATGTATTGTAAGTGTTGGAGGTTGTTCAAATGACAAAGAATCTGTTGCAAAGACAGGGAACAGAGAAAAGGTAACCCTTAATGAAGTTGCCCATTCCCTTTTCTACGCACCTATGTATGTTGCAATTGAGAACGACTATTTCAAAGAAGAAGGAATTGATCTGGAACTTGTCACAGGATATGGTGCTGATAAGACTATGACTGCCCTTCTTACAGGAGAAGCAGATATCGGTTTCATGGGGTCTGAAGCCTCTATCTATATTTATCTGCAAGGTGCCAAAGACTACGCCGTGAACTTTGCCCAGCTTACCCAGAGAGCCGGCAATTTTCTGGTCAGCCGCGAACCTGTAGATGATTTCTCCTGGGATATGTTAAAAGGACATTATGTACTGGGAGGGCGAAAAGGCGGTATGCCTCAGATGGTATTTGAGTACATCCTGAAGAAAAACAATATTGACCCTGACAAGGATTTAACAATTGATACAAGTATTGACTTTGGCTCTACTGCTGCCGCTTTTGCAGGTGCCAAAGAAGGTGAAGCAGGATACGCTGACTTCACTGTGGAATTTGAACCACATGCCACTACTCTGGAAGCCCAGCAGACCGGTTACATTGTTGCTTCTCTTGGAACTGATTCCGGTTATGTTCCATACACTGCCTTTTGTGCAAGAAAAAGCTATTATGTTGAACACGCAGATACTTTACAGCATTTTACCAATGCATTGCAAAAAGGCATGAACTATGTTGCCGCTCACTCCGCTGATGAGATAGCTGATGTCATCAAGCCACAATTCAAGGAAACTGATACCAATACCATTACGACTATCGTTTCCAGATATCAAAGTCAGGACACCTGGAAAACAGACCTGATCTTTGAGCAGGACAGCTTCGAGCTTCTGGAAAATATTCTTATGGAAGCCGGAGAACTGGACTCTTATGTTCCCTACTCTGATCTGGTCATAACTACCTATGCCGAGGCAGCACTTCCATAATGTTCTAAAATAAAGAAAGGCATAGTCTGTCACTTTCCTGACAAACTGTGCCTTTCATTCTAATTATTGTACTGTACAACTGCCAAGATCATTTCCTGTTGTACCATAGTGCCTGCTACATCCTGTCCACTGATCCATACTCTGTATGCACCCTGCGTATTCAAGTCATAATTGCCATTTATGTACAACTGATAATCCTGTGGTGCGTATGCAAGTCCTTCCACATTTTTAAGTCCCACATACTGTTTTAACTGTTCCACAGTCGTTCCTGCCGGAACATACAATACACCATCTCCCATATCCTGTGTCAGATACAGAGAAGGTCTTACTGTATTCCATGGGTTCTCCGGGTTTGAATCTGTCGGATCCCATCCTGCAAAAGGATGTTCCACATTGAGCTGCATCTGTACCGGCTTACCAAGTGGTCCGGGATTCTCAGCATCATCATAAACAACGACCTGTGTTCCCTTCTCACAGTTATCATACAGCCACTTCACATCACTGGCTGCCAGTCTGACACATCCAAGCGATGCATCTGAACCTAATAAATTGAACTGATCCTTCTCCAGATCATCATTCTTTGCTGTATAATATGGTACTGAATGGAACAGAATACCACGATTAAACCGTATTGCATACTGACCGAAGCTGCCATCTACCATCAATCTCCACGGATAATAGTCAGAGGTCCTGAAACTGCCAAGCGGGGTTTCCATCCCCTCTCTGCCACAGGAACAGGCAAAGGAACGAACCGGTACTGTATATTCTCCATTGGCGTCCTTGGCATATACTGTCACGCAATTGGCGATACGATTTACATAGACCTGATAAGTCGGGGTCTGTGCAGTCTGCTGTACTGACACCTCTGCTGCCTGTACAGTCTGTATATTACATGAGCCAAGAACAATTCCCAGTGCCAAAGCTCCCAGCATAACTATTTTTCCTATTTTTGTAAAATGATTCATTATTACCTCCGTATTGAAATATGCCCTCACTTTCTACAATCGTTTTTAATGATACACTATTTTTTATAAAAAAACCAGTTGTTTTTCAGGAAAATTCTTTGAATTAATAGATAACTTAGAATATAGACACAAAAAAGGACCCAATTTCCCTTTAAGAAATCAGGTCCTCATGCTTGCTACTCTGCTGCGGTTTCCGTTGTTGTAACTTCTTCTGTTTCAGATACTGTTGTTGTACTTTCTTCTGTCTCTGTAGCAGTCTCCGTCTCAGCCTCTGCCGTTATATCCTCCAGCGTATTGTTCTGGAAGCTGGATATCGTAACTGACTGTGTGGTGTATACCGTACTCTTATCATTCTCCAGACACATATAATAGGTATAAGTTGTCTCATTATAATCGCCGATCAGCAATGTATAAGAAGTCGTTCCATCAGATACAAGAATGGTAAGGGACGGATTATCCAGACCATATTGTGAAATATCTTCTACATTCTCGATCTTGTTCTCGGAAGTGAGTGAAGCTACCTTACCAACCATGGTATTTACCGTATCTTCATCAATATCTACATTACGATCCTCTTCGCAAGTCCATTCATCACCGTTCTTATTCAAAGTCAGTGTACCATTTTCATTAGTGTACACCAACTTCGTCACATTATCTGCGTTTAGATCCGTTACCTCATAACTGGCTGTTGTATCTTCCTCTTCTTCATCAGGCAGATTTTTCACTACGATAAAAGCGATCACCGCTACAATGAGAATCACCAACAGACCAAGCAACTGCTTTTTCTGCTTTTCCATATGCAGTTACCTCCTTACTTTATTTCTTTCTCCGTTTAAACCAGATCACAAATCCTGTTATGATCAACGCCAGTGGAATCAGTATGACAACGATCGTCTCGAACAGAACAACGTCCTTCGTAGATGCTGTCAGCTTATCATAATCATAACTCTTCACCGGTACAGATACACTTACATCATGGGATGCGATCGTACTCATGATATTGGTGAACAGTGTCTTGTTATTACCGGATACTGCATTATCTACATCGTCAGTAAAGAACTGTGCACTGGAGAACACATATAATACGGCTGATCCACTGTCTAATGTCTTTTCTGCCTTTACACCGATGCACAATGGTCCTTCAATATCTCCTTCTTCTTTATCAAAAGAAGTTGCATTCTTTACATCCGTTTTTACCAGTGACTGCTCTGAAGTAGTCAGCAGTTTCGTATATGTAATGCTGTCTACGTCAACATCCGGTACAGCAATTGCCTCTGCATACGGAGCCATGACATAAGTATGACTTCCTGTCAATCCTGTTGTCTCATCACGGTATTCTACATTTGGCAGCAGATATATAGGTGTCTGATAATAGTTGCCTGCATTTGTATCAACTGCATAACCTTTCTCAATTGTCAGGCCAAACTCAGAAAGAATTTTTTCAAAATTAGGCATCTGTTCCTCTACATACTCTGTCGTAATAAATGCCTTGCCTCCATTGTTAAGATAATCAATGACCTTATTCGCATCATCCTCAGAAAAGTCTTTTTCAGGAGCATGGATAATAATACATTCTGCATCATCTGGAACCGCATCATATTCCATCAGACTGATCGTCTCATAATCAATGTTCTCTTTTTCCAGAGCCGTTGTAAAACCACTGTCCAGCGTATATTCATTGTGTCCACTGATGATATAGATCTTGGGCATATCATCGCTGGTACAATAGGAAATTGCACTGGTAAGCTGACCCTCACCATCATATCCTGTAACGTTTTGTGAATAAGTAGAATAATCTATCTCTGTTTCATACATTTCATTATAGGAAATGACTTTGTAACGTTTGGCTGTTTCTACGATCAGGCTGTTCTGTGACAGATTGGACGTAGAATAACTGCTTGCAAACTGAGGATTTACCAACGGATCTATATATTCAACTTTAATATGGGAAGAAGCTTCCTCATAGCTTTTGAGTGTCTGTGAAATGGTTGAATCCGCACCATCTTCTGAACTCAGTACATATACTGTGACATCATCATTCAGCGATGCCAGCAATTCCTTAGTCTGGTCTGTAATGGTATATAACTGATTTGTTGTAATATCAATATTGGTATATTTCGTTGGAATCTGCCCTGCGATCAGGTTCACGATCACAGCCAGTGCGATTCCTATCACAACCGTTATGGAACTATATGCTCCCATGGAGATATTATGTACCGATACACTGTATCTTCTCTTCTGAATAGACTGCGTTGTCAGAAAAAGCAGCAACGCGATCACACTGACAAAATAGACAATACTCGTGATATCAAGAATACCATTGGTCATATTGCTGAATCTGGTCTGAAAATCAAAAATACTTAAGAATTTCGTTACCACATTACCTGTCTGGGATATCAGACTCTCAATTCCCTGCATCATATAAGTTATGAACAGAATTGCAAAAGACAATACTGCTGCAATAACCTGACTTTCCGTAAAACTTGACACCAGAATACCTACCGCCATACAAGTCAGTCCATATAAGGCAAAAGCCAGTATTGCCGCATAGGACTCTGCCATTGGTACTGTTCCGAATTTCTGCAAAAAGATCGGGAAGATACAGATTCCGGCAACAGGAATAAGAAAAATAGCAGCCATTGCCAGATACTTGCCCAATACGATCCTGCCAACAGAAACAGGCGCCGTCAGGATCAACTGATCTGTCTTCTGTTTCCTTTCATCAGCCAATATCCTCATAGATAAAACAGGAATTGACAAAAGAAACAGGAACAGGATCGCGCTTAATGTATAAGATACGTAAGGATAACCTGATGCCAGATTATATACTGCCGCATATAATCCAAAGAAAAATACAGTTACTGCCATGAATAAAAGTCCTACTACCGAATGTATATAGGATAAAAATTCTCTTTTAAATATTGCCTTCATTTTCTTTCTCCTCCTCGCCCGTCAACTCTAAGAATACATCCTCTAATGACTTTTCTGACAGACTCAGTTCCATGATCGGCAGATCTGCTGCCGCAAGTCTGTGGAACAATTCAACTCTGATGTCCTGTGTATCCTCTGTTCTGATATTTACACTGACCCAGCCCTCAGACTTAGGCGGCTGGAAAGAGAAATCTTTGATCTGTTCAATATTCTTTAATAATTCTTCTACCTGATATTGTTCTCCAAGTACGGACAGTTTCATCTGTCTGCCACCCTTTAGCAGGGCCATCAGTCCTTCTGGTGTATCACTTGCCACCAGCTTGCCTTTGGAAATGATCATGATATGATCGCAGACTGCACTGACCTCTGATAAGATATGAGAACTAAGGATAATTGTATGTTTCTTTGCAAGTTCCTTGATCAGTTCCCGGATTTCAATAATCTGTTTTGGATCCAGTCCAACAGTAGGCTCATCCAGAATAATGACTTCCGGATAACCAATGATCGCCTGTGCCAGACCTACTCTCTGTTTATAGCCTTTGGAAAGATTCTTGATCAGACGATTCTTCACATCTTCTATCCGCGTCTGTTTCATAACATCTTCTATCTGTGCCTTTTGTTCTGCCTTTTTTACTTTCTTCAGTTCGGCAACGAACTTCAGATATTCATAGACAGTCATGTCCTGATATACAGGCGGCAGTTCCGGCAGATAGCCTATGCTTTTCTTCGCCTGTTCCGGATTTTTCAGAATATCATATCCATTGATCTTCACAGTTCCACTTGTTGCTGCGATATATCCGGTCATCATATTCATTGTTGTACTTTTACCGGCTCCATTCGGTCCAAGGAAGCCGTAGATCATACCTCTCTCGACACGAAAGGACAAATTGTCAACCGCTACATGATTGCCATATTTCTTTGTCAGATTCTCTACTTCTATCACGTCAAATGTCCTCCTCTTGCAGTTCCTCCCTACTATGTGCCTTTCTGTAGGTGTGGGAATCGCCGCTGTTTTATCCGGTAATTCACTGTGTTAATTACCGATATGGTACATTGTATGTTTAATGTGTGATGAAAATTTGTAGAAATTGTGATAAAAGTGTGTCCTGATCACGTTATGGCACCATTCTGTACTTCATATATGCAAAAAAGCACGAAACATTATGCCTGTTTCGTGCTTTTGAGGTTTCATTCATTATTCAAATGGAATAAAGGATGTTCCTAACTGTTCTCTTATCTGATTCTGATAACCCATTAAACCTATCATATCATTATAATAGGATGCGGCTGTACTTTGTGACTGTGATTGTGTCTGTTCTGCCTGAGTATTCAGCATATCTTCCTGAATGCCAAGCATCTCAGCAAAATCACCCGTGGCTGTACTGCCGGTACTTTCCAGATTTCCATAATCTTTGACATACAGATCATCTTTCTGCTGTGGTGCAGCGATCACAAGAGCCTTACCGGACTGTGTTGTATCGTCATCAATTCTGGATACCGGATTTAACGTATAAGGATTGCCATGAATGGATGAGATTCTGTAGTTTCCCATTCCTGATATTCCTGTAATTCCTGATATCATCATAGAAATGCCTCCTTGTCCTATTCCAGTATAGTTCAATTAACAGACATTTTCAAGTTTTATCAGTTATTTTTCTTTTTTATCTTTTGTCTCTTTCATTTCATCGATCAGTTTTTCTATGAGCATTTTTTTCATATATACATCAAAACTCAGCAGACAGATAAAAGAGAACAGTTTCAGAAATTCTTTATTCTCTTCCGGTGCATCCTCAAAAGTTTTGGAAGAACAGTTGTATTTCTCCATAACATCTTTTTTGAGCATATCGATCTGTTCTTTTTCCAGTCCAAATACTTCATCATATATAGAAGCAATATTAAAATCATCTTCTGTCTGAAAGAACTGGCTTGTTATTGGCTGCAACAATGTCTGAATATCACTGATAGACAGGATTCCTTTATAATAGTAAATAAAGATCAATACCAATACATGTTCCTTGGAGTATTTCTTCTTGATCGGCGGCGGCAGCAGATCGTTTTTGGCATAATTATTGATCATGGTCTTGGTCATCACCTTATCATCCTCCGGATAACGGGCTGACTTACGCAGATTCTTGTCCATGAATGTCGTTACCTGATCCATATAAAGATCTATATTGGGAATATCCTGTGATTTCACATAATCTATTCTGTCAAAACTTGCTAATATACTTTCCAATAAATCATTTGTGTCAATATGCATCGTTATAACCATGCCTTTCTGCTAAATTATCATTTATTTTATAGCTTATATTATATAGTATTCAAAACTACATATCAAGTAATTTATAACCATACCCGCTGTAGTTCTCCATTTTTGTAAAATCATTTTCTATTTACTTTCCAGAATTATCTTCTTTAACTGCCTTGCTGCTGAATTAAGCGGATGCTGCCAGTCATATACCATGCATATATTTCTTTCCGGTATATTTTCTTTCAAAGAAATCTGCACAATCTCACGTTTCCTGATTGATTCTCTTGCCATAGGCTCCGGCAGAAAAGCCAGCCCCAGTTCACATTTTACTAATGGAAGTATCTGATCTGTTGTCGCAGTTTCCGTATCTGGTATCAATTCCAGTCCATGTGAAAGAAAAAAACTGTTATAAAACTGAAATGTCATGGTTTCTTTTCCAAGGCAGATCAGAGGATAGTTCTTTAATTCCTCCAGGGAAAGTTCCTGACTGCCTAACGCTGTAAATGTCGTTCCCCCTACCAGAATTTCCTGAAAAGATTGCAGCATAACCGTTTTTAAAGGCATTTCCACTGCTGCAGGAGTAGAAACCACAGCAAAGTCTATCTTACCACTTTTTACAGCCTCTATTGCCTCCGGGGTAGAATGATTATATATTTTTAGCCTGATTCCCGGATATGTCATATGAAAAGCTTTTAACTTATCCAAAAGGAATATATTCAATGCAGTCTCGCTGGCTCCTATCGCAATGCTCCCATGCGATAGTCCTGTACTGTCAGCCAGTTCTTCCTCCGCAGTCATAAGCTGTACCATAGCTGCTGATACATGCGTATAGAGCTTCTCTCCTTCTGGCGTTAATTGAACGCCACGGTTCGTTCTCACAAACAATGTAGTGTGTATCTGTTGCTCCAGGCAATTCATTGCTCTTGTAATATTAGGCTGACTGTTTTCCAGTACCTGTGCCGCTTTTGTAAAGTTTCGATATTTAGCTACATAATAGAAAATCTTATAATATTCGAAGTTTACATTCATTTTCGTCTTTCCTGATATATCAATTTATCATTCCTGCCATATCAATTATAGTTTTTACTTATTTCTACCCACATAGTATAATTCATCCGAATCAAAAAAACAAGAAAGGAAGGTTTGAAAATGAGTGAAAAAACAATTTTCCCAAGAGAAGAACGAACAGACATGCTATTCAGGAAAATCTTAAATGATTCATGGGCATGTGAAAAACTTCAGGAAACATTTTGCCGGAATTTATTCTGCAATGATGAAGTTGAAACTCCTCTTTCTCCCAAAGAATTCACACAGGCATTATTTAATTCTTATAACAATAAAGATCTGTCTGCATTTCTTATGGCAATCTGTCAAAACACACTATTTGATCTATTAAGAAATTCTTTTCTGATTCCATATCGTTTCAACGCTGATGGTAAACAAAATCCCACGATCATGACCGATAATAAAGGGGCTTTGCTGCCTGAATATAAGAATACGATCCACGAAAAAGAATACAGGCATTTTTATGAAGTATATCAGGATCTGGGAAATCAGCAAAATATATATCTTGCCCAGGCGTACTGCTACAGTCACTCCTATGCATCAGATGAAATGGACATAGAACAGCAGGTCATCGAGGAAAATACCGGTGTACTATTGATCCGTGAGCTGCCAGATACTGTAAAACTAAAGGAAACTGAAGCAGAGGCCTACTATGCAGTATGGGATCTTATGATCGAATTGGAGAAAAATCTTCCAATGGCATATATTTTCTATGGTCAGGATTCACTGGTAGAACATAATAAGCGGTATGATGAAATCGGTATTTTTCTTCCAAATTCCATTTTTTTGAAGAATCTGGAAAAACACGTTGCCAAAGCAGAGGAAATCATATATGCAAAGAAATGAATATACAGAAATTATGGAAAAAAATCATATGGAGATTCCCTGGCATGATTATGCCAAAAAGGACAGTAATGTGTTGATCAATAACGCGGGATTGATTGAAAAGGCATCTGTTATAGGCAGAGTAGGCCTGATCATGCTCTCCTGCGGAACCGGTGCCTGGCGTGTCCGTACTTCCATGAATCGATTGTCAAAAGAGTTAGGTGTAACCTGTACAGTTGACGTTGGTTTAATGTCTATTGAATTTAACTGTTTTGATGGAAGTGACTGCGTTTCCCAGTCATTAAGTATTGCGAATACCGGTGTAAACACCTCCAAACTTAACAGAATGGAACAATTTGTCAATAACTTTCCAAGGGAAGAAGCACATTTAACCGGAGAAGAAATTCATAAACGCTTAGATGACATTGAAAAAATCCATGCGCTCTATTCTCCCACTATACTTGGATTGGCCGCAGCCCTTGCATGTTGTGCATTTACATTCCTGCTTGGCGGCGGATTGGTGGAAATGGTCCTTGCATTTATCGCTGCCGGAATAGGAAATGTGGTCCGTACTAAACTAATCAAACATCATTATACTTTGTTTTTGAATATCGCAATGTCCATTTCTGCAGCATGTCTGGCCTATGCACTGTGTCTTAAACTTGCCGAGGTACTATTCCATTTACCGGCTTTTCATGAAGCAGGATATATTTGCTCTATCTTATTCATTATTCCCGGATTTCCTTTTATAACCAGCGGAATTGACCTTGCCAAGCTGGATCTCCGTTCTGGCCTTGAAAGACTTACCTACGCCATTATTATTATCCTTGTTGCGACAATGTTTGCCTGGATCATGGCCCTTTTATTAAATCTTCAACCGTTGTCATTTACATCAATGACTCTGAATCCACTTCTGCTCCTGTGCCTGCGTATCATCGCAAGCTTCTGCGGAGTATTCGGATTCTCTATTATGTTCAACAGTACCATTCCCATGTCCGCCACTGCAGCCCTGATTGGTGCTGTTGCCAATACATTTCGGCTGGAACTCATTGACTTTACTGATATGCCTCCGGCTGCGGCTGCATTTATCGGAGCTTTATCAGCCGGACTACTGGCATCTGAGATCAAAAAGAACAATGGTTATCCAAGAATATCTTTAACTGTACCTTCTATCGTGATCATGGTTCCGGGACTCTATTTATACCGTGCCATTTACAATTTCGGGATCATGTCCCTGACAGAAGCTGTTTCATGGTTTACATCTGCGATCATGATCATTATCATGCTTCCTTTGGGATTGATCTTTGCAAGAATATTAACTGATCGTACGTTCAGATTTTGTACCTGAATTACTATACTTTATTATAAGGAGGAAATACAATGCTTACAGCAGTAACAGGAATTAATTGGGGTGACGAAGGTAAAGGCCGTGTCATCGATTTGTTGGCAGAACATGCAGATATTGTAGTTCGTTATCAGGGAGGCAACAATGCAGGCCACACCGTTGTTACAGATCAGGGTAAATTCGTATTAAATCTTCTTCCATCCGGCATATTACATCCTGATGTTGTATGTGTCCTTGGCGACGGAATGGTAGTGGATCTGGAACATCTCTCCCATGAAATCTCACAAATACAGGACAAAGGGATTTCTGTCAATCCTGAGCATCTAAAACTCTCAAAAAGAGCTACAATTTCTATGCCATGGCATAAAATTCAGGATGAACTGGAAGAAAACAGACTCGCAAGAACCGGCTCCGCTTTTGGCTCTACACGTCGTGGAATTGCTTATGCCTATAGTGATAAATACCGTAAAAAAACAATTCGCCTGGGCGATCTGCTTCATCTGGATGAAGAAAACATAAAAGCCAGACTCAAAACCATGCTGGATGCAAAGAACCTGGAACTGGCAGGCTGCTATCATCAGGAGCCTATGTCGTACCCTGCACTTTTATCCTGGTGTGAAAAACAGGCCCAGCAGTTCGCTACATATATTACAGACACCGGTGATTATCTGAACACAGCACTCCGCGCTGATAAAAAAGTCGTATTAGAAGCCCAGCTTGGTGCAATGAGAGATATCGATTATGGAATTTTTCCTTATACCTCGAGTTCTTCAACTATTTCCGCATATGGTCCAATTGGTGCCGGTATTCCGGAACAGGCTCTTGATCATGTTGTCGGTGTTCTGAAAGCATATTCAACCTGTGTCGGTGCGGGTCCCTTTGTTGCCGAAAAAGCAATGTCCGAAGCATGGCAGGAAAAATTACGTCAGTCCGGTGGAGAATACGGTGCTGCCACCGGTCGCCCACGCCGGGTGGGTCCTTTTGATGCCGTTGCCAGCAGGTATGGACTGAAATGTCAAAATGCTGATATCATCGCCCTGACCAAATTGGATGTATTATGCCCCATGAAAGAGATTCCTGTCATTACAGGATACAAAAAGGATAATATTCAAATGGAAGAGTTTGATCCTATGGAAAACCTGGAGGATTATACACCGGTAATCGAAATGATGCCCGGATGGAATAGTGATATATCTGCCTGCCGCTCTTATAACGAATTGCCGGATAATGCAAAATCATATATTGAAAAGCTGGAACAACTGCTTCATCATCAGATTCAGTTTATTTCTGTCGGGGCAGAACGAAATCAATATTTAACTAAAGGAGAATGGTTATGAGACATTTAATTGATCCACTTGATCTAACAGAAGAAGAAACAACCCGAATACTGGACCTGGCAGAACGTATCTCATTATATCCCGATGCATACTGCCATGTTGCTGACGGTAAAAAACTTGCCACTCTTTTCTATGAGCCAAGCACCAGAACCCGTCTGTCTTTTGAATCTGCCATGTTAAGTCTTGGTGGACAGACACTTGGTTTCTCAGGTGCAGAACAGTCAAGTTCCACCAAGGGCGAGACTGTAGCAGACACTGCGCGTGTAGTAAGCTGTTACTCTGATATCATAGCCATGCGTCATCCAAAGGAGGGCGCCCCTCTCCGGGCATCTATGTATGCCAGGGTTCCTGTTATCAATGCCGGGGATGGAGGGCATAATCATCCCACACAAACACTCATTGATCTCATGACTATCCGACATCGTAAAGGACACTTAGACAATCTGACCATAGGGTTCTGTGGAGATTTAAAATTCGGAAGAACTGTACACTCTCTGGTCAACAGCCTGGTTCGTTATCCCGGTAACAAATTCTACTTTATTTCACCTGAAGAACTTCGAGTACCGGATTATCTGATAGAAGAAACACTGATTCCAACCAGAACTCCTTATGAAGAGGTGTCCGGCCTTGAAGAAACCCTTCCAAAACTTGATGTCCTTTATATGACCAGAGTTCAAAAAGAGCGCTTCTTCAATGAAGAAGACTATATCCGTCTGAAAGATACTTATATTCTTAACAAGTCAAAATTAACTCTGGCAAAAGAAGACATGCCCGTCCTTCACCCTTTACCAAGAGTAGATGAGATTTCAACTGATGTAGATAATGATAAAAGAGCTGCTTATTTTGAGCAGGTCCAGAATGGTAAATACATCCGTATGGCTCTAATTCTGGCACTGTTGGAAATTACAGATCCATTAACAGGAAAGAAGGTACTCTGATGTTAAAAGTAGAATCTATACAAAACGGCGTTGTGATCGACCATATTCCTGCCGGTCAGGGAATGAAAATCTATCAATTACTGGATTTAGACTCCACTTCGCAATCCATTGCACTATTACAATCTGTAAAAAGTCATAAATATGGACTAAAAGATTTAATAAAAATAGAGGGAGCAACCCTTCCTGAACGTCTGGACATTTTAGGATATTTGAATGAACAGATCACTCTGATTATGATCAAGGATGGAAAGGTAGTGAAAAAATACCACCCTGTTCCGCCCCAGACTCTTAAAAATGTTATAAAATGCAAAAATCCCCGTTGCATTACAAGCATTGAAGCTAACTGCGATCATATATTCCGTCTGTCTTCTACCGGAAAATACCGCTGTCTGTATTGCAATCAGGAAATCTCCGTATGGCATTAATAATATAAATAATGTAAAAAGGTATCGAGGTGTCAATTTAAACACCCCGATACCTTTTCAATTTATGCTCTTACCTGCAATGCTGCCGCTACCATATTCCTTAAGCTGGCATCAGTTTCTTCCCATCCTCTTGTCTTTAATCCACAGTCTGGATTAACCCATAATTTATCTCTTTCGATTTTAGTAAGCATAAGCTTCAATGCTGCTACGATTTCTTCTACAGATGGCACTCTGGGCGAATGGATATCATATACACCTGGTCCGACTTCTGTTTCAAAATGATGTTCTCTGAGAGAATCCAGAATCTGCAAATCCGATCTGGATGCTTCAAAAGTAATTACATCTGCATCCATATCATCAATCGCAGGAATGATATCTGTAAACTCACTGTAACACATATGTGTGTGAATCTGGGTCTCCGGCTTTACTCCACTGTGGGTCAGACGGAATGCCGGAATTGCAAAATCAAGATACTCTGTGTACCAGTCTGATTTGCGAAGCGGTAACTTTTCTCTCAGTGCTGCTTCATCGATCTGTATCATTCTGATGCCATTTGCCTCCAGATCCTGCACTTCATCTCTGATTGCCAACGCGATCTGGGAAATAGATTCTCTGATAGAAATATCTTCTCTTGGGAAAGACCAGTTCAGAATCGTGACAGGACCTGTAAGCATACCTTTCATGACTTTATTTGTCAAGGACTGTGCATAGACTGACCATTCCACAGTGATCGGCTTCTTACGGTATACATCTCCCCAGATAACAGGTGGCTTCACGCATCTTGTTCCATAGGACTGTACCCAGGCTTTCTGTGTAAACAGGAATCCACCCAGTGCTTCACCAAAATATTCTACCATATCGTTTCTCTCATATTCTCCATGTACCAGTACATCAAGCCCGATTTCTTCCTGCCAGGTCACACACTCTGCAATTTTCTTCTTATTAAACTCCTTATAAGCCTGTTCTGATATTTCTCCCTTGCGGAAAGCCACTCTGTTGGCTTTTACATCCTTAGTCTGAGGAAAAGAACCTATCGTTGTTGTAGGAAGTTTAGGTAACCCTAATACCTCCTTTTGTAACTTCTGACGCTCGATACGCTTAGGAAGTCTGATATAATCATTTCCTGTTACACCTGCAAGCCTCTTCTTCACATCCTCATTCTGACAGTTTCTGTCATTTGCAAAAAGGTTCTGATTTGCCTGGTATGCGCCATTTTGTGCATATTGTTTTGTTTCTGCCAACACACTCAGTTTCCTTAATTCTACCAGTTTCTCCTCAGCATAGGCAAAATAGCTGCGATATTCCTGTGGCATTTTGTCCTCATGTTTTAAAGTATATGGTACATGCAGCAGTGAACAGGAGGTAGATATTACAACATCAATACCCTTTTCCTGCAATTGTCTGATGACTTTTAAGGTCTTATCATAATGATTCTTCCAGATATTTTTTCCATTGACCAGTCCTGCAAACAGTTTCTTATCCTGTGGGAAACCATACTTTTCAATGAGAACAGCCGTCTCTTTGCCCTCTATAAAATCCAGTCCGATTCCAGCAAAAGGCATCTGTGTCAAATCAGTATAAACATCTCTCACATCTCCAAAATATGTCTGGCACAGGATCTTACATTCCTTTGCACAGGGAAGAACTGCATCATAAATTCTACGGAATAATGCTATATCCTCCTTTGTCATATCCTGTACAAGTGCCGGCTCATCGAACTGCAGCCACGCAATCTGATTCTCTTCGCATCTGTTCACCAGTGCCTTATATGCATCCACAATCGAATCCACATAGTCCTGCGCTGTCTTCTCCCCGGTATAGCGACATAATTTCAACATTGTATATGCACCTGTTACAACAGGCTTCGTCTCTATTCCCAGTGCCCTGGCTTCCTCATATTCCTTCCACAGTTTATTCCCCGTAAGGCCGATGACAGTATCATCCTCTACTTCCGGAACAATATAATGATAGTTAGTGTTGAACCACTTCTTCATTGCCAGTGCCTTAACATCTCCGGAATTTCCCTGATATCCGCGCGCCATGGCTAAATAAGTATCCAATTCTGATAAATTCAGATCCAGATAACGCTTTGGAATGATACCCAATAACGCTGCCGTATCCAATGTTATATCATAAAAGGAGAAATCATTACTTGGAATGTAATCAATCCCTGCCTTTTTCTGCGTATTCCAATGTGTCTTTCTTAACTCCTGTGCTGTCTTTAAAAGCTCCTCTGCTTCTATTTCTTTTCTAAAATATTTCTCCAGAGTAAATTTTAATTCTCTCAAAGTTCCAATCCTTGGAAACCCTATTACAGATGTGTACATATAAACTCCTACCTTCCCAGATTCTACGAATTTGTGTTGGATTCATTATAATGACACATCATACTGTTTGTATAATACCTATAAATGCAAATTGTCCATAGTTTTAAGCTATGGGCAATCATGTTACCTTAAATATTTTTTAATTGCTTCCAGATAGGTATTCCCCAATCGGCTCAACATTCCCTTCCGGTGCGTAATATACCCGATTCTCATATCATTCTCATCTGCCAGAGGAACAGCAATTATGTCTTTTCCATTCAGCTTTTTATCAATGACACCACTGCATACCGTATACCCATTTAAACCAATGAGTAGATTAAATAATGTCGCTCTGTCTCTTACACGGATATTTTTCTTTCTCTCAATAGCGGCAAAGACCTCTTCTGAAAAGTAAAAGGAATTATGCTCTCCCTGTTCAAAAGAAAGGTAAGGATATTCCTCCAGTTCTTCATTCGTGATCCTGTCTTTTCCCGCCAGTGGGTGCTTCCTGCTGATGAACACGTGGGGCTTTGCAACATACAACTGATGAAATTCCAGATCATATGACTTTAATATCTTGTTCATTACTGCCTCATTAAAATCATTAAGGAACAAAATTCCAATCTCACTTCGCAGTCTCGCCACATCTTCTATGATCTCATATGTCTGCGTCTCTCTCAGACTGAAATCATATTCATCCTGTCCATATTCTTTGATCAGGTCAACAAATGCATTTACTGCAAAGGAATAGTGCTGTGTGGACACACAATACTGCTTTTTTCCACCGCCATTTCCCTTATACTTATCCTCCAGAATAGTTGCCTGTTCCAGTATCTGTCTGGCATATCCAAGGAAATCCTCTCCCTCTTTTGAAAGACTGATGCCCTTATTCGTCCTGTTAAAAATGACGATATTCATTTCCTTTTCCAATTCATGAATTGCATTTGTCAGACTCGGCTGCGAAATGTAGAGCCTGTTGGCAGCTTCCGTTATCGTCCCCGTTTCTGCCACCATAGTTACATATCTTAACTGTTGAAGTGTCATACTCTCTCCTGTTTCTCTGCATATTGTGTTTTGTAATCACCCATGTAATTGATAATATTATTGTTCTGCCTTGTCGATCAGATAACTTCTCGGATTGATTCTATTATCATCTGTAGAATAAAGCAGATCCGGATCATGGTCGATATCTGCCGCATAGAGTACTATGGATGAATCATTGATCCAGCAGTTTAATTTTTCAAAGAATGCACTCGTATCACCCGGTTCTCCTTTATATTCCTCATGTTCAGACGACATCACATAGTCATAATCATAATTCAGGAAAAAGACAGTATATCCATATGTATATTGTTCCTGCCCGGCCCAGAAATCTGTCTCTATCAGATAATCTCTGCCATCTACCGTCGTAAGAAACATTTGACCATTTCCCACATGGCAGGGACTAAACTCCCTCTCCAGAATACTTTCATCAGCATATTTTGTCTTACCATCCACATCCGTATATCCGGCATATACACATAATTCTCCTGATGCAACTCCTGATAATACCTCATCCCATGTATTGCCTTCTGGAACAAAGATGGCAATCCTGTCCTCGGTACCATCATGTGTTACATCAGCATAGAATTCCGCAATTATCTCATCCTCTTTTATTTCTCCCATCTGTGTATAATCAACACTCTTAGCTGAAATATTTCCGATTGCAAAAGTCTGATTGTCCTGATATGTCAATGGTGCTGTCAAATGTATCGTACATTCGTACTGTGGTGAGGCCATTTCTTTGGTATATACAGCAAAATCCGCTGTTACCCAATATCTGTTATCCCTGTTTTCTATCCCGATAACATTTCCCAGAGACATTGTATCGTAAGTTGCATTCATCTTTTCAAGAAATTTCTCCAGATATAATAATGCTTTGGGTTCAGATTCAGAATCACAATAAATCGTCACCATCTGTAAATCTTCATCATATGTCAATTCCGTACGTGATCCTAATTGTTCAGTAATTTCTTCATTGGATAAATAAGCTATGGGTTCTTCTCTCCCCTTCTTTATCGCCATCAGATCTGTTACATACACACCCGTTCCACGACCGGCACAGGCAATGATCATATATTCCGCTTCCCCATCACCGTCTATATCTGTCTTCATGGCAGAAATCGGTTCTACCAGTTTCTCCAGCCGAAATACCGTCACCTGATCTCCGTCCTGAATCTCATATTGTTGTGTATTCTCATCACAACGAATCTCTAATTCTGCACCATTTTCATCCAGTGTGAAATGATAAACACCACTCTCTGTTTCTGATTCCTGTGCTTCACTACTCTCCATCCCGGATACATCCTCTGACAAATTATCTATTTTACTCTCCTGTCCCTGTGACGATGTCCCGCCCCCTGCTGCTGTTTTTCCAAAACTGCCACATCCAGTCATAAAAATCACTGCCATTAGAAATATCACGAATTTTTTCTTCATTAATTTATCCTCAAGTCTTTCTATATATTCTTTTTACAAGATGTTATATAATAAATTATCATATCATGAGCCAAAATGGAACAATACTTTATTCCATTTTGTCCTTTATTTCAGGCGGTTTCAAGCAAACATCAGCACCCTCCCTGCCATTCCCCAAAAGGCGAGCGTCCCACTCACATACTCGGAAATAAGTATAAACATCATTTACTTTTTTCTCAAAGTGTGATAGAATATTTATAGCTGTAAAACTTTACAGCATGAAAGTTTAAATGATTCCAATATTTTTATATTGTGAAAGGGATTAGACACTATGAATAAGAAAATCAAAACAACAGCAGTAGATCATCTGTTAGATGCTATCCTCTGCCTGAAGGACAAAGACGAATGTTATAATTTTTTTGAAGACTTATGTACAGTAAATGAACTGCTCTCCCTGTCTCAGCGTTTTGAAGTAGCAACCATGCTTCGTGAACACAAGACTTATTTAGAGATTGCTGAACAGACAGGTGCTTCTACAGCAACGATCAGCCGTGTGAACCGTTCCTTAAATTATGGAAGTGACGGCTATGAATTGATCTTTGAACGACTTGCGGACAAACAGCAAACTGAAGAATCCGACAAATAAGGCAGCGCATGAGGCGCTGCCTTTTCTCATTTTATCCGTATATTTCCATTAAACTTAATGGATCAATATAAGAATCATTTTCTATGATCTGATATCCCAATTGTTCATGACCTGCATCGATCATGAATAATTCCGTGGAGGTTGTCACTTCATCTCCTTCTTTCACTTTGGGTTTGGCTCCATTACGATACACAGAATAGTAACCATTTCCATGATCTATCATAATAATATATCCTGACTCAGCGTTTCCGGCAATGGAGGATACTGTCCCTTGAGCTGTAGCAATCACAGCCGTTCCCTGTGCAGCCTCAAAAATCGCAATAGGCTGTCCATCCAGTGATGTCTCTTCCTCTTTATAAGAGGCCGTTCCCTTCAATGGAAAACCTGTAGGTACATAAGCCTGTGCAATCTCAGCTTCACGTTCTTCCTCTTCTTTTACCTTACTGTTAACTGTATCACTCAAAATACTGACTTTCTCATTCAGTTCCTCATTTTGCAGCTTTAGGTCATCATTCTCCTGCTTCAGTGCGGTAATCTGCTCCCTGAGATCATTCACTGACTGATTGGCCTCTACCAGATGATCCGACAGATAATGGCAATAGATCAATACTGCCAGAATAACTACTATAATGCCTATTCCTGCCCCTATAACTGGTTTTTTATATTTTTCTTTTAATTTTTCCTTCAATTCTTCCATTCAATACATCTCCCTAAGATTATCACACCTTATCGTATGAAAATCTTATATATACAATCTCATATTCATTATATTAACATAGATTGTAACATTTACACAATCTTTTCTTAAAAATTCAGAATAAGTAGACATAATCTATTTACTTTTCTGATTATCTATGATATTCTAATTGTGTTGTGGGAGACACAATATTTAATATATTTTGGAGGTATCATTAATGAACAAAGGTACAGTAAAGTGGTTTAATAACCAGAAGGGTTACGGCTTTATCTCTGACGAAGCAGGCAACGATGTATTCGTACACTATTCAGGACTCTTAATGGATGGTTTCAAATCCTTAGATGAGGGTGCTAATGTAGAATTCGAAGTTGTTAACGGTGCTAAGGGACCTCAGGCAGTTAACGTAACTAAGTTATAAGTTGAACCTGTAGCCATTTAATCTAGTTTCGATGTGCCTTTTAAATTTAGTATAATTAATATAAATTGAAAGTCAGCTATTGTTTTACGGGATTAAGATGTACTATGAGGGGAATACGCCTACTGGCGTAAAAAAGAGTAACCGGTCAGTGTTTCACTGATCGGCTACTCTTTTTATTACTTCTTCAAAGGACAGGGAACCTCCAAAAATATCAAGCGCACTTCCTATCGTAACATGAATCTTTCCCTTACCCAGTTTTTTTAACAGATCAATATCATCATAAGTATGTACACCACCTGCATATGTTATGGGCATTTTGCCCCAATCACCCAATTGCGCAGCAAGTTCTGTCTCAATTCCCTGCGCCTTTCCTTCTACATCCACAGCATGTATCAGGAATTCATCACAATATGCCATTAGCATATCCAGTGTTTTTTCATTGATTATTTCTTCTGTATAATTCTGCCAGCGGTCTGTTACAATATAGTATGCATCTTCTTTTTTTCTACAACTTAAATCCAGTACCAGATGTTCCCTGCCTACTGCCTGATATATTTTCTGTAAATGCTCCATGTTGATTCTGCCATCTTTAAATACATAAGATGTAACAATTACATGGGATGCTCCTGCATCAAGATATTCACAGGCATTTTCTGCATGTATGCCACCACCTATCTGTAATCCCTGTGGATAAGCTGCCAGCGCCTGCATTGCCTGTCTTTTGGTCGCTTCATAATATTCACTTGAAGCAGGATTGAGCAATATGATATGTCCACCTTTTATTCCATATTTCTGATAAAGTTTTGCATAATAATCAGCACCCTTATCTGCAACAAAATTCTCTGTTGCCTGATCTCCACGGTCTTTAAGGGAACCTCCTACGATCTGTTTTACCTGTCCATTATGAATGTCTATGCATGGTCTGAATTCCATATTTTTCCTTTCTGCTGATATCTGTATATTTTATCTGCGTCTTTTTCATACTAATATAGAATGAATCTTTCATTCTTATTTATTATGATATCGGAGGTCACTATGTTTCAGGGAAAAGTAGTTCTAGCAACACTGTGTCTTGCAACCATGCTCGGTCTGACCGCCTGTGGCGGCAATACTGACACAAACAACAGACCGAACAACACCCCTAATACCAACAACAATACTACACAAAACGGTACTACGACCAATGACGAGACTGTTAATGGCTCAACTGCTGATGAAGCCGGCATGCCTGATCAGTCCCAGGGCAACATGAACAATGGAACCGGTAACGGCAACATGGTCGAAGATGCCGGAAATGCCGTTGGTAACGCTGTTGAGGATGTAGGCGATGCTGCAGGTAATGTTATAGAGGGGGCTGGTGATGTAGTCGGAGATGCCGTCAAGGATGTAACAGGCAATGCCGATCACACAACGAACAACAACACAGTCAATCCTTAACAGATAAGGGCGCATACACGGATGTACGCGCCCTTATCATGTATATCAGTTTCCGGCGTCTATCACGTCGCTCATTTCATATCTTCCTGCCGGTTTTCCTGCAAGGAATTTTGCTGCCTGTACTGCTCCTTTTCCAAAAATAGCTTTGGAATATGCCCTGTGTGAGAAGGTCACTACTTCGTCTGTTCCGGCAAAGATCACGTCATGATCTCCAACTATAGTACCGCCCCTGACAGATGAGATTCCAATCTCCTTGCTGTTACGCTTCTCTCTTACCTGACTTCTGTCATATACATAATCATATTCGTTATTAAATTCTTCATTTATAGAGTCAGCTAATGCCAAAGCAGTTCCGCTTGGTGCATCTACCTTCTGGTTATGATGTTTCTCTACGATTTCAATGTCAAAACCTGCCGGTGCCAGAATCCCTGCTGCCTCTTTCAGAATTTTAAGCAGCATATTAACACCAAGTGACATATTGGCAGAACGAAGAATTGCTGTCTTTTTGGAAGCTTCTTCTACTGCTGCAATCTGTGCCTCACTTAAACCTGTTGTACACAATACGCAGGGAAGTTTCTTCTCTACGCAATAGTTCAGCAATCCATCAACTGCTGTTGCCGCACAGAAATCAATCACAACATCTGCTTCTACATTACAATCTGCTATATTTGAAAATACCGGATAGGTATTCTGTATATGATTTGATGCATCTACGCCTGCAACGATTTCTACATCTGCATCCTCAGCTATAATTCCTGTGATGACCTGACCCATTTTACCGTTACAGCCATGCATAATGACCTTGATCATTTCTATTCCTCCTGATGTTCTTTATAAAAGTCCGTACTCCTTCATTGCCTTTTCCAACTTCTTAGCATTCTCATCTTCCATTTCTGTCAGAGGTCTTCTAAGTCCTCCTGCTTCCCTTCCCATCAGATTCAATGCTTTCTTTACAGGAATAGGATTTACTTCACAGAATAATGCGCTGACAAGATCCAATGCATCCAACTGCATCTGTGCACTTTCTGTTACTTTACCTTCCAGATATTTGGCACAGATATCATGAGTCTGCTGTGGTGCAATATTGGAAAGGACAGAGATAACGCCCTTTGCACCCATAGACATAAGTGGAACGATCTGATTATCATTACCGGAATATACGTCTACTTTGCCCTTTGCAAGTGCCATCAGCTTCATAAACTGATTCAGATTATCTGTCGCATCCTTAACACCCACGATATTCGGAACTTCTTCACATAAAGATACGATAGTTTCAGGCTGAATATTCACACCTGTTCTACCCGGAATATTGTAAAGGATAATAGGAACCTTTACAGAATTGGCTACCATTGTAAAATGTTCCTTTAATCCCTTCTGTGTTGCTTTATTATAATATGGAGTTACCAGAAGAAGTCCGTCTACGCCTGCCTTTTCTGCTTCCTGTGATAAATAGATCGCTGTCTGTGTACAGTTGGAACCGGTTCCTGCGATCACCGGGATCCTGCCTGCTACCTGCTTTACACAGAATCTGATACACTCGAGATGTTCTTCGTGTGTCAGAGTGGATGCCTCACCTGTTGTTCCGCAGACAATGATAGCGTCTGTATGGTTTGCGATCTGGAATTCAATATGTCTGGCAAAAGCCTCGTAATTTACTTCTCCATTAGGTTTCATTGGTGTAACGATTGCTACGCCTGCTCCTGTAAAAATTGCCATGTTATTTACCTTACCTTTCCTGTATCATTCAAATACGAGATACTATTATAATATTATAGGTCAGATGCGAAGAAATACGCAGATACTGTGTATTTTGTATGCAATTCGTGTGAAGTCCTGAATAAGCAGACTCACAAGCTTTCGCTTATTCACAAAAAACAAGCCGACCACACATATGGTCGGCTTAGATGTTCTTACGAATATATGATAGCTCCCCATCTGTTGATGACAGTCATACAATTATTCACTGTATGCCCAAGCAAGTGACTCTCAGGAAGCCTCTCCTTTCGGCGTCTTTCCCTTTCCTCTCTGTTCAACAATGCCTGACATCTCCCAGAAAGTACTGATCAAAAACGCGACCTCTATCTTTACTACAATTTTATTTAACTATACACCGCAGTATATGCCATGTCAACCCTTTATTATGATTGATTGGCATTCTCGCAGAATACTTTATAATTCACTGCTTCTATTTTGGATATTTCATCTGCCAGCTCACATACCTTATCATCCAGACGGATTCCCGTCATAATGATGCTGACATCATCTGCTTTCGCTTCTATAATATGTCTCATATCTTCTACTGTAATGATACCATTATCGATCAGTCCCAATACTTCATCCAGAATCAGCAGACTGCATTCACCTGTCGTCAGTACTTTCTTGGCAAAATTCAAACCATTTTTGATATTATGGATTTCTTCCTGCTGTCTCTCGACAGAAAGCTGTGAAAATTCCTCTTCGCTCTTTTCAAAACGAAATATTTTTATTTCCGGTTCGAGCCGCTTCAAAAAGTCATCATTCTGCATTCCTTTCAGGAAACGGATGATCACTACATTTTCTCCATTACATGCCGCCTGCAAAGCCCTCCCAAGCGCTGCTGCAGACTTACCGTGACCTTCGCCACTATATATCTGTACTAATCCTTCTTCCATATCGTCCTCCAGGTCAGTTTTGCTTTTGCATGTATGATAACACAGTGAATTACTTTTGACAATGTATTTATTTTGGCAAAATCCTACTCTTCCTCTTCCTGTGGAAGTTCAAGCTTGCTTACAGATACCTCATATGCCACTCTCTTCTCCATATTTTCATCGGAAATGCGCTTCATATACTCTCTCGACTGAATACGTCCCCATACCAGGCATCTCTCTCCTACCTGGAAATTAGCAGCATATCTGGCATTTCTTCCCCAGCAGATGCAGGGAATATAATCGGATTTACCATATGGACGGTTGACTGCCAGCAATAAATCTGCAATTTCTCTGCCAAGCGGAGTCTTACGATATACAGGTTCCTTGCAGATATAACCATCCAGGAATATCTGATTGGTTCTTGCATTCTCGCTGATCTCATCAACAAATTCGATCTCTCTTGCAAATACGGAAAGAACCAGTTTATTCTTCTTTTCCTCATGTCTGTTATAAGAGCGGAACTGTCCATTGATGATAACCAGACATCCCTTATAATCAGCAGTTACATCAATTAGTCTCTCAGAAACCATTACGGGTATGATATCCGTAGAATCTGATAATCTGGCGATTCTGGTATCTACCATATAAAATCCCTCACCAAATATCTCATGGCTGAATGTAAAGTCGCTAACGATCTCTCCCATTACCGTTACCTGATTGTTTTCAATTACCTTATCTGTCATTACTATGTTCTCCCTTCTTATCCATTAAGAATTTTTTCTGGTATGTATTACCATTTATATTCCTCTGTACGTAACTTATTCCTGTTTTTATGATTTTCTCCCCAAAACATTTCGCGCTATTTCGGGTCACTGTCCAACTTGACAACAAATCTCTCAATATTCTCTTTTTTTTCTACATTTTCGGACTCGCGCACTTCGACAGAAAAGTTGCAAAATCATAAATCCGGTGCTATACTAATACAGTTTGAACATATACTATATGTTATATCAAAAAATCGTTTAAGATGCTATAGTAAATTAGCATGTAATGTGAAAAGTTAATTTTGCACTATTCAGAATGGAGAATACCTTATGAAACAGAAAAGAGAAGATGTCAGAAACGTAGCCATTATTGCCCATGTAGACCATGGTAAGACAACTCTTGTAGATGAGCTGCTCAAGCAAAGTGGTGTATTCCGTGAGAATCAGGAAGTTGCTGAACGTGTCATGGACTCTAATGATATCGAACGTGAACGTGGTATCACGATTTTATCCAAAAATACAGCCGTTATGTATAAAGGCACCAAGATCAATATTATCGACACTCCAGGCCATGCAGACTTCGGTGGTGAAGTAGAACGTGTACTTAAGATGGTAAACGGTGTTATCCTCGTTGTAGATGCTTTTGAAGGTGCTATGCCTCAGACTAAGTTCGTTCTGAGAAAAGCTCTGGAATTAAAGCTTCCGGTTATCGTATGTATCAATAAGATCGACCGCCCTGAAGCAAGAGCCAAGGAAGTTGTTGATGAAGTATTGGAATTATTCCTTGAACTGGACGCTGATGATTCACAGCTTGACTGTCCTTTCGTATTTGCTTCTGCCAAAGCCGGTATCGCTTCCCTTGATGAAGATGAGCTGGGTACTGATATGACTCCGCTGTTTGAGACAATTATCGATTATATCCCTGCTCCTGAAGGAGATCCTGAAGCAGGTACTCAGATGCTGATCAGTACGATCGACTATAATGAATACGTAGGTCGTATCGGTATCGGTAAAGTAGAGAATGGTACGATCAAAGTAAATCAGGATGTTGTGATCTGTAACCATCATGATCCCGATAAACAGAAGAAAGTAAAAGTCAGCAAATTATACGAATTTGACGGTTTAAACAAGGTAGAAGTCAAAGAAGCAGGCATCGGTGCTATCGTTGCTGTTTCCGGTATCGCAGATATCCATATCGGTGATACACTCTGCTCTCCTGAAAATGTTGTTCCTATTCCTTTCCAGAAAATCAGCGAGCCTACAATTGCCATGCAGTTCATCGTAAATGACTCTCCTCTGGCAGGTCAGGAAGGCAAGTTCGTAACCAGCCGTCATTTGCGTGACAGATTGTTCCGTGAATTGAACACAGATGTATCTCTTCGTGTTGAAGAAACAGACAGTGCAGATGCTTTCAAGGTATCCGGTCGTGGTGAACTTCATTTATCTGTATTGATTGAAAATATGAGACGTGAAGGTTATGAATTTGCTGTCAGCAAGGCAGAAGTTCTGTACAAAACTGATGAAAACGGCAAGAAGTTAGAACCTATGGAACTTGCTTATATTGATGTCCCTGAAGAATTCTCCGGTGCTATCATTGAAAAGCTCAGCCAGAGAAAGGGCGAACTTCGTAATATGGGTAAGGCAAGCGGCGGATATGCAAGACTTGAGTTCTCTATTCCTTCCCGTGGACTGATCGGTTATCGTGGTGATTTCATGACAGATACCAAGGGTAACGGTATCCTTAATACGATTTTCGACGGTTATGGACCTTACAAGGGAGAGATCCAGTATCGTAAGCAGGGTTCCCTGATCGCATTTGAAGCAGGTGAGGCGATTACTTACGGTCTGTTCAATGCGCAGGAACGTGGTACTCTTTTCATCGGACCTGGTGAAAAGGTTTACTCAGGTATGGTCGTTGGTCAGAACGGTAAGGGCGAAGATATCGAAATCAACGTATGTAAGAAGAAACAGCTTACCAATACCCGTTCTTCCAGTGCTGATGAGGCATTGAGACTGACACCTCCTAAAATCTTGAGTCTGGAGCAGGCACTTGACTTCATCGAAACGGACGAGCTTCTGGAGGTTACACCTACCAGTCTTCGTATTCGTAAGAAGATCCTTGATCCTACTCTTAGAAAGAGAGCAAGCTTTAAGAAATAACTATCATAGACAAAACGGCTGTTGCTATCCGATTGTGGAGGCAACAGCCGTTTCTTTTTCTAGTTCAGTTCTGCGTATATCTTATCTTTTTCATTCTCATTTGCATTATACGTCAGTGCTACTTTGTATATTTTCTCTATTCTATCAACAGGTTCTTCCAAATCCTCCGCTATTTCAGTTACTGTTTTTCCCTTTTTCATTTTTTTACAAACTTGCCCAATTAAATGTAACGCATTGCCCTGTTCAATTCCCTGTTCTACTATTAAATCACTCAAATTACACATATGATCAATCCTCCTTATGGTCTCTTCCGTCATAATTTCGCTATAAATAATCATCTAACATTCTTCGTATGGAGATAACTGCCCATCTACGATCTTGACAATTCGCTGTGCAGCCTTGGCCACATTAAGGTCGTGGGTGATCATAACAATGGTATTACCCATTTCATTTAACTGTCTGAATAACTTCAATACTTCCTGACCACTTGCCCGATCCAACGCACCTGTAGGTTCATCTGCCAGCAGAATCGCCGGTTCAGATGCCAGTGCTCTGGCAATTGACACTCTCTGTTTCTGTCCACCGGACAACTCATTGGGTTTGTGATCAAGTCTATGATCAATTCCCAGTAATTTCACGATATCCTGACACTTTTCACTGGCTTCCCTATGCCCCATACCGCGGATCAGCAGTGGCATAATGATATTCTGCATTACATTATAAGTAGAAATTAACTGATAGTTCTGAAAAATAAATCCGATTTCTTTATTTCGCACCTCTGTTAAGTCCTTTTCTTCCATCTCATGAATAGCTCTGCCATGAAGATAATATTCACCGGAATCCAGAATATCCATACAACCGATAATGTTCATCAGGGTAGTCTTGCCGGAACCGGATGGTCCAAGAATTGCGACAAATTCACCTTCTTCTACTTCGAAATTAATATCACGGAGAACCGGAACTTTTTCTTCTCCTAACATATATCCCTTATTTACGTGTTTAATCTCTATTGTCTTAGCCATTAATTATCACCTCCTGGCATACCACCACCTGTACTATTCATACTGGGCATAGAATCACTGTCAGATGGCATTTCACCCACATTCGGCATATTACCATCTGTACCCATATCAGGCATTGCTCCATTATCAGATGGCATCTCTCCCATATCAGGCACTTCACCATCCTCTCCCGGTGTTCCCTGCATATCCGGTGCACCATTGGAAGTCTGTGTTAAATCTACAATCCAAATCTTCAGAATATCCTGTGTTCCATCATCCTCATTCTGCATCAATACCTTGATCGTATCTCCACTCGCCAGCCTGGCAAAAGTCGTAGTCGTTCCCAATTTCGTTACCACTTCTGTTCCCACAGGAATCATCCAGGTGCCTGATTCTGTTGTTTCTTCACCATTCTCCTGTATTACTGTTGCTGTCATCTCATTACCCAGAATCTGTGTGATCTTAAAATACTTCCATTCCTGATCCTCTTCCAGTACGATTTCCTCTTCCTCAGAAGTCTCAGCAGCCATTACAACTTCCTTATAGTAGACCCAACCACCTGCCACCAGAACCACAATCAACCCTATCAGTATCCATACCCATGCTTTTTTCTTCTTTTTCCGATACATAACCTTCTCCTCTTAATATAATACAGTGATGACCCTAAAACTACTTTTCATTCTCTATATATTGGTCATACATGGTAACTATTCAAAACCTCATGCGCAAAACCGCATCTTCGATGCTCAATTTGCATGGCTCTGAATAGTTACCATACACGAAACACCTTCTCACAGTTACAGAATTGCATGAATTTCACAAATGCATAAGCAGGTATTTGTGAAACTCATACAATTCGTCACTCTTCCATCCATGTTTCGTGCCTTGCCTACTCCTGATTCAAAGCAACAACCGGTATCAGTGTAGACGCTTTATATGCTGGATAGAAACCGAATATTGTACCGGTGATCACACCAAACGCCAGTGAAAGCACCGCCCCTGATACGGATAATTCCACCCGTACCGACAAACTCTCCACAATAGGTGTGATACCAAGTGCCAACAATACGCCAAGTATGGCTCCGATCAGACTCATGAAGCAGGCTTCCAGTAAAAATTCCAGCAGAATATCTCTTTTGGAACAGCCTAATGCCTTCAGAATACCGATTTCGTTCGTTCTCTCTTTTACTGATACGAACAGGACATTCATGATTCCAATACCACCTACAATAAAGACAATTACTGCCATAGCAATCAATAACATCTGTAATGTTTCATTAGATTTAGAAGCAGCCTCCATCTTTGTACCTGCATCTGATATGGTAAATTCTGCATTGGCATAGCTGTCTGCCAGCACTGTCTCTATATTTGCAATGACATTATCTACATTATTGACATCCTCTGCGATCACAGTGATCGTAGGGCTGACATTATCTCCTGTAATATATTTTATTCCTGTTTCATAAGGAATAAACACTGCTGTATCAGGGCTGATTCCCGATGATACACTGCCCATTTCATCCAATACACCACTTACCACATATGGTCTGTCATCGATATAAAGTACACTGTCATAGGCTTCACTTGCACTTCCATAGATTTCCTTTGCCGCTGTATAGCCAAGTACACAATACTTCTCTTTATTTTCATCATTTTCTTTCGTGAGAAAATCCCCGACTAACATGGTCATGTTACTCATTTCTGCATAATTGTACTTCACTCCGGCTATGGTATAGGAGCTGGAAGAATCCAGTTCCCCGCCTTCTACATCTACAGTTGTGGTATAAGAGATTGTAGCATCTGCGATTCCCGGTACAAATACCAGCAGATCTTCCATATCATCTGTACTGAGTGTGATCTTTTCCTGATTCATACGGTCATCATCACCAAAGTTCATACCACCGCCCATGCCAAAGTCCGGCATTCCGCCACCCGAAGGCATGTTTCCACCACCGGGCATTCCACCTCCTCCACCAGGACCACCTCCAAAGCCGCCACCAGCAGAAGATGAAGATCCAAATTCCGTTGCATTGGATTCATAGGAGATATCTATCGCACCGGCATTCAGATTCTTGAACTGTTCTGCAACTTCCAGCTTACCGCCTGTACCAATGGCAAGTACCATCATGATCGTAGCAGAACCAACAATAATGCCTACTGCTGTCAGAACGACCTTGAATTTATTCTGTGAAAGGTTCATCCATACAAGTCTTAATAATTCTGATATTCTCATGATTCACTCACCTTACTTTCGATCAGAACTGTATCGCCCTGTGACAGTCCCTCTATGATTTCTACATTTACTCCGTCTGAAAAGCCTGTTGTCACATCTTTTTCTATAATATTTCCATTCTCATCACGCACTTTAACATAAGATCTGGTTCCATCCCGGAATATTGCTCTGTTAGAAACATAAGTAACTTCTTTTGTTTCCTTTGTTACACAAGTTACATCTCCAGTCATGCCTTCGTACAGACCGGATACATCTCCCTGTACTGTTACCGTAAGTGTATAATATACTTCGCCGGAATCACTGTCATATTCTGCATCTGATACTTCGCTGATCGCACCACTGTATATTGTATCGGGATAAGCAGTATAAGATATATTTACTTCGCCATCCTGATCAATTGATTCATAGTCATCCTCACTTACAGTAATCTCCATCGTCACATCCGATGCATCATAGAGTGTTACCAGACTGGTATTTCTCGTTACACCATCTCCTACTGACAATGGTACTTCGGTTACTACACCACTATATTCTGCGATCACATCATTTCCTACTATATAACTGTTGAATTCCTCCAGCTTATTTACTGCACTTTCATAACTGCTATAAGCATTCTGTTTATCATTATCAAGACTTGTAGTCTGAATGCTATACCATTCAGAAGCTACCGAAGAATAATACTGGTCTGTTTCTAATGTCTGCCGGGCTGAAAGTTTCTCTGATTCAAGATTTCTGCATGCTTCATTCCAGCTTCTGGTAGCTTCACCGATTTCTGTCAGTAAAGTCTCATTTTCATCCTCTAAAGACTCAATATCGTCCTCTATCTCATCCACAATTGTCTGTGCCATATCACGTGTATTCAGATAAACTGTATAATAATAAGGATCATTGTAACGATTATCGTGATTCTCCGACACTGCTGCCTGCGCATCTTTCAGGTCTTTCTTTGCACTTGTCAGTTCGTCCTGTAATTCAACCAGTTTCTCCAGATTTTCATTAACCTGATTCTGCTTATCCTCCAATTCTTCTGCGGCTTCATCCACTTTATCCTGAAGTTCCTGCAATTCCTTGGTATAAGTAAGTTCTGCAAGATTTCCATTCAAAACATATGTATCATATCCCTGTTTTGCAGTCAGATACGACTTTTGTTGTTCTACCATCAAAGCCTGATAATCTGCCAGCGTATCTTCTACATCCTCTTCTAATTGTGCCCTGATTTCTTCTACGCTGTCTTCTGTCAGTGTATACAGGACATCCCCTGCCTGTATTTCCTGTCCCACCGTAATATGTACAGAATCTATTTCCATTTCCTGTGATTGAGATGTATAACTGCTTTCTCCAAAAGAAAACATCTGCATGCCCATTCCACCACTCATGGAATCAGTCTGGCTGCTGCCTGATGAAGAATCACTGCTTACCAATGCACTGATATCCAGATCAAAAGTCTGTGACACTGTACCGATACTGACTGTAGAATCTTCGGTGATCCCTACAGTCAAGTCTCCATACTCTACTGTTGTTTCACGATAAGTCACTTCCTGAGTATGATTGTTTCTCCAGACCACAACTCCCGTCGTAACTGCCACTGCAAGTATTGCAGCACTGCATCCTGCACCTATCGCAATCTTTTTATTTTTCTCCATTGCTATCCTCCTTTAGTGCCACTCCTGCAATATAATAAGTCTCATCCTTCTCTAAGCCATTGATAATTTCTACATTTTCTCCATCCGTAAATCCGGTTTCAACAGGACTTAGTATATACTCTTCTCCTGACTTTTTATAAATATAACTCTTACCATTTTCTTCTACGATCGCTTTGCGTGGAACATATACTACATCTGTAGCTGTAGATTCTGTTATAAATGTCACATCCGCGGTCATTCCTTCATAAAGTCCGGATGTATCTCCCTGTATGGATATCACCACCGGATAACTGACAGTTGCAGTTTCTCGGCTGGTAGCTGTTGTCGTAATAGACTGGATAATACCTTCATACGTTTCATCTTCATACACAGTGAAGACCAGAGTCACACTGTCTCCTACTTTCATGGCAACAACATCTTCCTCGGATACATCCACAGATACCGTCATTGCATCACTTGTGGCATAGGCAACCAGAACTCCTGCATTTTCCAGATAATCATCCACATCAAATCCTACTTCTGTTACCAGTCCACTTCCCTGAGCGTAGACAGTTCCATCCCCTACGAACTCCTCAAAATCATCCAATAACTGCTGTGCATCTTCCAGATCCTCTTTTGCTTTTTGCAGACTGCTTTCATAGCCTGTCAGATCACTGTCATATGTATTCTGTGCAATATTTCCATCCAGTGTATCGCTTTCATAACTCTGACTTGCTTCCAGAATATCCTTCTGCATCAACTGCTGTGTATACAGGATTTCCTTTTGTAACCCATAGATTTCATCAACTTTATCCTGTATCTCATCGTTAGATTCGTCGAACTGCTCCAGAAACTTCTCATAAGAATCTCTGGCTGCACGGAATGTTTCTGCTGCAGATACACGATTTGTCACAAAATCCTCGCTGGCGTCCTCCACATCTTCTATCGCATCTTCATATGCTTCTTTCAGATCATCTCTCTGTTCCCTGTAGTCATCATCCACCAGAGACAGTTGGATATCATAAATATCCGCCAATAGCTGCTCTATTTCCAGTGTCTTGGCTGCCAGATCATTCGAGAGCTTTGCGATCGTATTGTTATAAGACTGCTCTGCCAGTGAGGATGCCAGCATAGTCTCATCATAGGACAACCCTGCTGTCAATACCCCTACGTCATACTGTGTCTGCGCCTCATTTAAAGCAATCTGTGCTTCCGTTCTGGCATAAGTCAGCGTCTTGCGTACCTTATCAATACTGCTCTGTGTGAATTTATACACAGGATCACCCTGTGTGATGCGCTGTCCGACTGCCACATATACTTCTTCTACTTTAAGATAATCCTCATCCTCCTCATCATCATCGTCATCATCATCGTCATCTGTTGTCAGATCCAGATCATAGACCTGGGAGGTTATCCCAAACTCTACTGTACCGCTTTCTGTCACCCCATTTTGAAGTGTACCGTACTGTGCTGTATTTTCCTTATATATAATTTCTTCCTGTTCCATCATTGGTTTTATGAAAAGGGTATAGCCTGCTGCTCCTGCAATTATCAGTACTGCTGCGATCCACAGCAGAATGTGAAGCTTCTTCTTTTTATTTATCTTTTTCTTACTCATGTTCGCTTCCTCCCTGCTGTGTCATTTCTTCTGTTTCTGTCTGTATCTGCACGGTCTCATCCTGTTGTGCATGATCTGTATCCATACCAAAAATAACTGTAGCTGTCAGATTCGCACTCAGTGCACTTACATCCCCGTCTAAAGCCACTTCTACGGTATAAGTAACTGAAGTTCTGCTGTCAGAAGATGCTACCGGATTAATTGACTCTATCACGCCACTATAGTTGCCATAATCTGAGATCATGACCATGGCACTTTCACCTACACTTAACTGTGCAATGGAATCCTGCGATACAGCCACGGATACCGTGATCTTATCAGGATTACTATAGGCAAAAATAATATCGTCTCCCGTCAATACCTCTCCTGCTTCTGCCCTGGACATCAGAATCGTTCCTGCTTCGTCTGTATACAGATATCCATCACCGATCAATGATTCGAACAATGCTAGATTGTCCTGAGCCTCTTCTTTGGCATCTGCCAGCTTCTCCAAAGACTCTGAAAGACTGGTCAGTTGTGTATCATAATCATTTTGCGCTGTCTGTCCCTTGGCAAGCGTTGTCTCATAAGTTGTTTTGGCACTTAAACATTCCTTCTGATAGGTAATCTGTGCCGCTTCATAAGCCTCTCGCTTGGATTCATAGGTATTAAGCAGTTTCTGGAGTTTTAATTCTGCTCCGTCTATTTCATCTTCATAGTCTTCTTTTGCCTGTTCATAATCTTCTTCCGCTTCTTCCATACGTTCTTTCAGCAGCGCAACTGTCTTCAATATCCACTGTCTGTCTGCTTTTGCTTCCTGTTCCTCTCTGGTTGCAGCCTGCGAAGAAGCATTACCGCCCATCATCATACCTCCTGCACTGCCTTGCCCACTTGAATCAGAAGATGTTGTACTTGTTGATACCGTCGTTGTACTGCTGCCTGACATGGACGCTGAGGATGAATCCAGACTATCCAGTTCATCCTCTGTAAGTTCCCAGTACTCAACTCTGTCTACATACAGATCATACGCTTCCTCGTATGCAGTTTTCTTAGTTTCTATCTCATAATCTTCTGAAAAAGTATTATTTTCTACTTTATAAAGATACTCATTGTAATCGTCCTGTGCCTGTGTATATTCATCTTCTGCTGCATCCAGCGTTGCCTGCAGGGATGCCAGAGTGTCTTCATAGACTTGCTGTGCCTGCTGTGCATCCAGCAATGTCTGCTGATATGTATATTTTGCCTCGATCTTGCTTTCCTGTGTTGTAATGACCCCACTGCGATATGCGATTTGAGCCTCTCTGGCTGTACTTTCAAGTTCACTTCTGGCATCCTCTATGCTATCGTCCGTAAACTTAAGATATTTCGTACCTGCCTCAACTTCATCACCTGATGAAACATAGACTTCCTCCACATACAGACTCGTATCTTCCAGAAAATCAATGGCAAAAGTAACAGCATCTACGCCAATTGATGTAGTTCCCGATGCTGTTACCAGATTATCATTCATATTCATGCCACCCTGATGTCCCCACTGTCCACCGTTTTCCTGTGTTGTACTGCTTTGTGTCTGTCTGTAATAAATTGTACCCGCCACTCCTGCTGACGTCAGTACCATTCCTACTCCTATGACGGTGACCACAAGCTTTTTTCTTCCAACACGCCTTTTTTTCTCTTTTTCCTGATTATCTGATGTGTTCTCCATGCTTCCTCCTCCAATTTTCCTGTGATAAGTATCTTTTCATATAATAGGAAAAATTTGTTATTAAAAATTGTCCAAGATGTGAAAAAAATGTGTTTTCTGCTATAAACTTTTTGCGTACTTGTGCCGATAGCCTTATTAGAAAAGGAGTGATATATATGGCAAATATTTCATGGACATCTTCATCGATTAACAGTTTCTTCAATAATTCCCTGGGCAATCCGACTTCTGCCTTTGGCAGTCTCTATAGTTCTCTGGGCGATGCTTCTTTGATCAAACGTGGTACTTACCACAAATTAATGGATTCATATTACTCAACTGTTAAAAACTCAGATTCCAGAACAGATACTTCCAGCAAAACAGATACCTCCAAGGATTCGACTTCAACAGACAAAACAACTAAGAAAAAAACACATGCAAATAAATACACTTATGACAGTACTGCCAAATCTACTACAAAAATTTCCAACAAGGTACTGGATGAATTACTGGACAAGACAGAAAAGAAATCCACGATAACCAATTCTGTTCTTAATGATCTGCTCAAAAAAGATGATACTTCCACTACTTATGACAGCAGTGCCCAAAAGAATACCGCATCAGATGCTACGGCAATTGATCAGACTGTATAAAAAAACAGACAGGCGTTTATACCTGTCTGTTTCTTTTTAACTAATCTCTGTTGTTACATTATCCTACTGCATATCCTCCGGTACATCATTTATTGGCGTCCGGGTTGCATATGCACCACCAATATGGATCATTCTGTTTTCATACTTTTTATCATTAATAAATCCTTTAATTGTAGGCACCATTCCAAGTATCAGGAATACGTATATCATAAACAGATTCATTATATAATTTGCCGTATCAATATAGCCTTCTGACAACATTTCCGGTATCATTCTATAGCAGTCAAATATGGTAATATTTACATCAGCATACTGTGATAATTCCCTATATACCATAATCGCCCAGTCAAGCCTGTCACCAACCCATGTCATAACCAGCATGATAATTACACTGATGACAATTCCTTTCTTGGATGCCTTACCACCAAGCATCTCGTATCCTTTCAATACACAGATTGCCATTACCACTCCTGATATTGCTGCTACATATCCCAATTCTCCAATAACAATGATACATAACACACCGATCAATGAGCCCAGAAAAGCACCTACAACTCCTGCGATCACATTGTCCTTTTTCATTGCTTTCTGCTGATCATCAAGAGCCAGACGACTGCCATAATTATCGGCACACTCAGCACATAACTGCACTACACTGCCTGCTCCCACCAAATAATCTGCTGTCTGCTTATGTTGTCCACAATTGCTGCAACATGGTGCAAACCCATGAGACGAAAGATACGACACCAGTCCATTTACAGATGCATAAACTGCATCTGCTACATCCTTATATCCCCTGCACTGCATAGTTATCTGGATCTGTCTGCCCGTCTGTTTTGCAGTTTTGATCGCCTTGTGCATCTTTACGATTTCTTTGGACATTTTCTTATCCAGAAGCATCGTTCCTTCTGCGGAAGTAATAATTGTAAAATTACATGGATAACGTTTATCCGGTACAGATACTACCACATCATATCCATTGATCACTCCGCAAAATGCATCATATTCGCTGCCTGGCTGTAATCCCAGCCTGACGCACATTTGATTGTACGCTTCACTCTTTTTTTCATTTGCTGATTTCATTTTCTTTCTCCACCCTCTGTTTTGATTCCAGCACGACAGTTATTTATGCTGGCGCCGCTTTTCCTCACTAACACTCATTATATCATGAACTTCGTTCATGATCGCCATTCGCCGTTCGGGATGAGCATGCAAGCATGTTCCCCCTCACTAACGCTCATTATATCATATTAAATGACATACCGTAACCTATAGACGAAAAATATCGATATTTTCTTATTATATATAGTGAACCTTCCGGCGACTCCTGCATATACTATTGTAAAATAGCTGCAGGGGTTTATTATGTCCAAATCAATCTATACTGCACAAACTCAGAATTTATCTTTTTCAGGTAATCTGTCTATCAATGTAACCTCGGCTCTCGGCTTTATTCCTGTCAAGGATGCTACTATTACAATAAGTCTTACCAGTAATCCGGATACTGTAGTCGAGACTCTCACCACTGATAATTCCGGTCAGACACAGACTGTCAGTCTCCCGGCTCCCAACATTTCCTATAGTGAGGACCCTACCAACGAAATCCAGCCATATGCAGAATACAATATAGCGGTCAGTGCCCCCGGATATGAGGATGCTTATGTCTCAGGTACAGAAATTCTGGCTGATGTCACTGCAATCCAACCCATATCCCTCAATCCACTGGAAGAAACCAGACCGGAAGAGCCTATTGTCATCCCTGACCACACTCTGTATGGAGAATATCCACCCAAGATTCCAGAGGATGAGATCAAGCCTATGGATGAATCCGGCGAAATCGTACTAAGCCGCGTAGTCATCCCTGAATATGTCATTGTCCATGACGGTGTCCCACAGGACCCCACCGCACAAAACTATTATGTTCGTTATACCGATTACATCAAAAACGTTGTGTCCTCAGAAATTTATGCTACCTGGCCGGAATCCACCATTTACGCTAATACACTGGCTATTATGTCCTTTACGCTGAACAGAGTATATACGGAATGGTATCGCAACCAGGGTTATGATTTCACAATTACTTCTTCCACCGCCTATGACCAGAAATGGATCTACGGTAGAAATATTTATGCCAATATCGACCGAATCGTAGACTCCATCTTTGCGAATTTCCTCTCGCGCCCCGGTGTTCGCCAGCCTATTTTCACTTCCTATTGTGATGGTAACCGAGTAACCTGTGAGGGACTTTCCCAGTGGGGCAGCCGTTATCTGGGTGAACAGGGATACACCCCCATTGAAATCATCCGATATTACTATGGAAATGATATGTACATTAATTCCACCCAGTATATCTCAGGTATTCCATCATCCTGGCCCGGATATGACCTTACCATTGGTTCTTCCGGTCAGAAAGTGCTCCAATTACAGCAGCAGTTAAACAGAATCGCTCAAAATTATCCTGCCATTCCAACGATTGCAGAGGATGGCATCTATGGCAGTGGTACTGCTGATGCTGTAAGAACTTTCCAGAGAATATTCGGTTTGCCTGCAACAGGAATCGTAGACTATCCTACCTGGTACAAGATTTCTGCCATTTATGTTGGTGTTACCCGTATCTCCGAACCCGATTGAGAATTTCTTCTCATTACAGGCAAAAGCACCGCCATTTCTGACGATGCTTTTGCTTATTTTTATATCCTCATGTCCACCCTTTATAAACTTTACCTCTATCCCATATACATCTATAGAGAATCATAATACAACTTCTCCACCTCTTCAAGTCCAACTCTGCCATTCGTAGCCTCTACCAGCTCTTTGCACAGTTTCTCATATTCTTCTATCGGAACAAGAACTGTCATTTCAACATCTGCTGCATAGACAGAATCCTGAATTACCACATTTCGGCTCCCCAGCAGATATTGGATCTTACCCACTCCATTGTAATCCGTCCTGATCATCAACTGTACTCCGAAGCGCCTTGTAATTGTTTCACACTGTTCCAATGCCATTTTTACTGCACCCGAATAGGCTCTGACCAATCCACCTGTTCCAAGCAGAACCCCACCAAAATATCTCGTAACTACTACTGCAACGTTACGAATACCACTTCCTGTAAGGACTTCAAGCATCGGTCTGCCTGCTGTACCGCTTGGTTCACCATCATCACTGCTCCTAGTCAGTTCTCCTTTACTGCCAATGACAAAAGCAGAGCAATTATGTCTGGCATCATAGTATTTCTTTTTCATTTCATCTATAAAAGCAACTGCTTCTTCCTCCGTTGACACCGGTCTTACTGTTGCTATAAATCTGGATTTCTTCTCTACCAGTTCTGCCTGTGCTCCTTTGGATAGCATTATATATTTATCATATTCCTGTTTTGTCTCCATTCCCTGCTCCTTTTCCACCATTCTTAATTAGTATATCAAACTGCGATTAAAATGTAAAATACGTGTGTATACTAACTGTTATAAAAAAACCTTTATTTAGATTATGTAATTTGCTATAATAAGTAGAATGGTATTAATATAGGGTCAGGATATGATCCGATATCATTACATAAAATGACTAGTTTTACACATGCGGAGGTGACACTATGAATTATGGGAAAAAGGGAATCCATAAGATTCAGAAATCCCTGACTTCAAAATCAGTTAAACTAAAAAAGATGTGTTGTGTTTCTGCTTTGAAACTGATTCTTATTGCATTACTTGCATTTTGTATAATCGGCGCATGTCTGGGTATTGGTGCTTTCAAAGGTATTTTGTACTCAGCTCCTTCGATTTCTAATGTAGGCATTATTCCTCAAGGATATGCAACCATCGTTTATGACGCACAGGGCAATGAAACGACCAAGCTGGTAGCCGCTGATTCCAACCGTAGTTGGGAATCCATGGACAAAATTCCACAGAATCTGGCAAATGCATTCGTTGCTATCGAGGATGAACGTTTCTATCAGCACAACGGTATAGATATCAAAGGTATTATCCGTGCAGGCGTACAGGTCATCAAGGATCGCAGTCTTTCACAGGGTGCTTCCACGATCACCCAGCAGTTGTTGAAAAACAATGTATTTGATGGTTGGACAGATGAAAGTACCATGCAGAGTATCAAGCGTAAGATCCAGGAACAATATCTTGCACTCGAATTAGAAAAGGTATGGAGTAAAGAACAGATACTGGAATGCTATATGAATTCCATCAATCTTGGTCAGAATACGCTGGGGGTTAAGGCTGCTGCACAGCGGTATTTCAACAAACCTACGTATCAGCTTACCTTATCTGAGTGTGCAGTTATTGCAGGTATCACCCAGAATCCTTCCAAATATAACCCCATCTCACATCCTGACAACAATGCGCAGAGACGCGAGAAAGTACTTAATAATATGAAAGATCAGGGTATGATCTCTCAGCCAGAATATGATGAGGCAATGGCTGATGATGTATACAGCCGAATCGCAATCGTTAATGAAGAAGTAGAGGATAAATCAGTCTTTACATATTTTGTAGATGCACTGACAGAACAGGTGCTTGATGACCTCATGGAAGTAAAAGGCTATAACGAAACTCAGGCATATAACCTCTTATACAGCGGCGGTCTTAGTATTTATACTACTCAGGATCCTGATATTCAGGCAATTTGTGATGATGTGTTCAGTAATGAAGAAAATTATCCGGCAAATACCAAATGGTATCTTAACTATGCCCTTACTGTAAAAAAAGCAAATGGTGAAAAAGAAAATTATAGCAGTGAAATGTATAAGTCCTACTATAAACAGTTTGATTCTTCTTTCAATATGCTCTACGCTTCCAAAGAAGATGCACAGACCGCTATCGACAATTACAAAGCTGCTATTATGACTGATGGTGATACTGTAGAAGGTGAACGGATTTCCCTGACTCCACAGCCACAGGTATCTATTACAATTGAAGATCAGTCAACAGGATACATTGTAGCAATGGTAGGTGGTCGAGGTCAGAAAGAAGCAAGCCGAACTCTAAACAGAGCATATTCCACAACCAGACAGCCCGGTTCCACTTTCAAAGTAGTATCTACTTATGCTCCTGCTCTGGACAGCGCCGGCTTGACACTGGCTGATGTACAAAATGACGCTCCTTACAATTATGCAAGCGGCAGACCCGTCTCCAACTGGTGGAAAAACGGTTATCGTGGACTGCTTACCCTTCGTTATGGTATTGTTCAGTCAGCTAATATCGTTGCCGTAAAGACTTTAACACAGATTACTCCACAACTTGGTTTTGACTACCTGCTGAACTTCGGATTCACCACCCTGGTCGACCGGCGTGTAGAAGCTGATGGAACAGTTGTATCCGATATTGGTCAGCCTCTGGCATTAGGCGGCATCACTGATGGTGTTACAAATCTGGAACTGAATGCAGCATATGCAGCAATAGCAAATAAAGGTGTATATATCAAACCGAAACTTTATACTAAAATCGTAGATCATGATGGTAATGTGCTGATTGATAACACTTCACCTACTGAAACACCTGTTATTAAAGAAACAACTGCATGGCTCTTAACCAGTGCCATGCAGGATGTAGTAACCTCTGGTACAGGTAGTTCCGTTAATTTCGGCGGCATGGCAATTGCAGGTAAAACGGGTACAACAACTGATTATAAGGATGTTTGGTTCTCTGGTTTTACACCTTATTACACTGCTACTACATGGACTGGATATGATAATAATGTCAGCCTTTCCTCTTCCTCAGAAAAGAATCTGTCAAAGACTTTATGGCGTGCAGTCATGTCAAGGATCCATGAAAATCTGCCCGAAAAATCTTTCCCTATGGCAAGTGGAATTGTAACAGCTCAAGTGTGTTCTAAATCCGGCAGATTACCGATTGCAGGTGTATGTGATGGTAATGTTATTACAGAGTACTTTGCAGAAGGAACAGTTCCTACTGAAACATGCGATGTACATTATAGTTCCAATATTTGTGCATACACAGGACTTACTGCTACTGAAGAGTGTCCATTTAAACAAACTTCAATTATAGAACGAATTCCCGCCCGTCTACAGGATAGCGGACTGGCTAATGGAGGTCAGAGTTCTACAACTGAATTGGACGAAAATGGGCTTCCAATTGATAGTAACGACAATACAGTTACTGATCCAACACAGATGTGTCCTCATAACAGTACTTTCTTCGCTGCTCCTAATGCACAGGAAGTAATTGAGGAACAAAGACAGCAGCTTCTGCTCATGCAGGCACAGCAGCTTCAACAGCAGGCTGCCACAGCCGGACAATAAAATAAGCAATGAAAAAGGAGACTTGAATGTCTCTTTTTTCATTGCATTTATGTCAGAAATTTTAAGCAATAAAAAAACTCTGATCAAATCAGAGTCTCTCAAAAGCTAGCGACGGGAATCGAACCCGTGACCTCAACACTACCAATGTTGCGCGCTACCGACTGTGCCACGCCAGCTAGTTACCTACGGTACAACCGCTGTCACCGACAATTATATTACCATAGGTATCAGTATATTGTCAATCACTTTTTTACTTAAACTTAACATTGATATTTTTACTCTACAGCCCTTTGATATAATGTTGCACTTTCTCTGCCATTAGGAAAGGTTTTATAGAATCTTTCTTTATCCTGATACATTTTTGCATCTGCTTTCTTGATCATATCAGCAAGATCCATATCATCATCTCTCCATTCCATACCTGAAGCAATATGAATATTATGTTTCTTCATCTGTATTCTGAAATTCTTCAGATCAGCCAATATATCTTTAAAATCTGTATTCTCACTGATAATAACAAACTCGTCGCCACCAATTCGATACTGCGTATGCTTTTCAAAGCATTTTTTCAACTCAGCGGCTACCATCTTCAGCATCTTATCTCCGGCCTGATGTCCATATGTATTGTTATACTCATGTAATCCATTCACATCAATATAAATGCAACTGATACATTCAAAGGTTCCCTCAACATATTCTGAAATATATGCATTATAGGAATTTCGATTCAAAAGACCTGTAGTCGTATCTACAGTTGACTGTTGATACAACTTGGTATGCAGTTTATTTTCATGATGCAGGTCATGACATACCTCCCGGTAATGATAACTGACTGACTCATTCACCATATAAACAGCTACTGCATAGACCATACATATCATAATGATCCACGCAAAACCTTTATACCGCTCTATCACATCACCGGTATGTACCATCTGAGCATATCTGATAGCACAGTTGACTCCCCACATGGCATAAACTGCTTTTAACATCTTTTTGCTCATATATATCATGCATAATGCCACAATTGGAATTGGCAGGAGCAACACCATATTGTCACCGTGTGAAATCAGATTTGCATATGTAAATACCACAGAAAATAAGGCAACCGTTGCCCTGCCGTAATTAGATGAATTACGCCATATAAAGAATGTAAAAACCTGCAGCAATATTACTGCAGCTACACTCCAGAAAAAAATATATTCCCAGACTGTACTATCCATAAAAATATACTGTTGAAAAATCTCTCCAAGTAATACAAAATAAAAAATCAGACTAAAGCGCATTGTAATATGGTTTGCACTTTCTGCACGCTTCTCATGATTCACATAATCTGCTACATTTTCCACCGTTTTTCTTCGTTTTTCACTTTTTTTTGTAATCACGAAAATCCCCCTTGCTCACTTTCTCTCTCAATATATAGTACCTTTGCCCCATATCGTACCATATTTTTGTAGCTTATTCAAGTATTTATAATACTCCATATGTATTTTTATTGCAATAATATTAAAAAAATATTACATTTTTGTTGGTTCTATACAATTTCTTGCTTCTTAACATAAGATTCAGTATAATACTGCTATAGTATGTTCAGCTAAATGTTTGATACGTTAATCAGGGGATTTCATGAAAAAAAAGACAATTAATAAAATCTTACTTGGCGTAATAGCCTTTTTAGTTCTGGCAATATGCATCCTAAGTGCAGAAATTGTCAGAAGACCTCGATATATTAATATTTCCGAACCAGAAACTACTGTAATAGAAGAGGCTGCTCTTGATGCATCTACTACAGATATAGAAGAATCTGCCACTGTTTCCTCCACCACAGAAACAGTTACTGCACTACGTGGCAAAACATCCACTAAAGTTAACATTCGTGATGCTGCCAACGCCGATGCCAAAGTGCTTGCCACAGTAGAGGCAGGATACGAATTCGACATTATTGAAATTCAGGACAACGGTTGGACCAAATTAAAATATGAGGATCAAGATGCATATATCTCGTCCTCATACGTTATTGTGATCCAATAATATTCAATCATTATTTATCCTACATTTCTGCCTGATTCCATGTCCTTTTTCTCTTCTTCACGACGCATGGATTCTCCCAGGAGATCCTCCAATTCTATTGCCTCGTCAAGAACATAATCGTCATACCCGCATTTTACCCATTCATGTTCCAACTGCTCATCTGAAAGCTGATTCCAACATTTTGTCCTGTTCCCACAAAATACACACATCATAAATACACATCCCCTTTAATTACCATTATTTAATTTATCCCCTTCATACTCATCCATAAAATATGTGTATGCTCTTTTATAGTTATAACCATACTCTGCAAATTTGCGCAATACAACATTGATTTCCGCCCCAATAAAAACAATATTCATTGTCCCATATAACCACAACATGAAAATAACAATTGTTGCCAGGCTGCCATAAGTGACTGAATAATGAGCATAGTTATCAATATAATAGGAAAATGCCCACGAATAGATCAACCATACAACCGTAGCAAAAAATGCCCCTGCCAGCTCATATCTGCATTTTGATTTGCGGTTTGGCACATTCATATACAGTAAAAGGAAAAATAAAAGCACGATGATCAACATCCCGACATATTTACCAATTGCGAACATCGACTGGAATGCTTCCAACGCCGGTACAAAATGCATAAGCATATGGTACAACTTATTACCGAATACGATCAACACCATCATCAATCCAATAATTCCAAAGAAAATCAGTACATAAAAAATAGCGATAGCATATAAAATGACAAAATTCCTTGTCTCTCTGATTCCATAAACAGCATTAATACCAATAATTACTGCATATACACCTTTCGATGCACAAAAAAGCATTACCAGCATGGAAAAAGACTGTATTGCTGTAGTTGTGCCACTATATGCTTCCTCTGTAATCTGATTCATCATCGGCAACAAACTGTCCGGTAACATCTGTCTGATATAATTAAATATCACACTGGCATCCAGCGAAATATACTGGAATACAGAAATAAAATACATGATCATCGGAAAGAGTGACATAAGCAGAAATAATGCCGCATGTCCTGCAAAAGAGGATACATGATCATATTTGATCTTTTTGGTAAAACTCCTTATGATCTCAATTAATTCTCTTATGCTGACTTTTTTCCTTCCTGTCCTCATAATCTCCTGCCAATTCCTGTAGTTATTTTATTCTCCCTTTTCAGCCTTTTCCTTTGCCTTTTTGATCAGGAAAAGATCACTGATCGCCTTCGCCAGCATATACGGATATAACTGAACAATAGGACTGCTGATGGATTTTCCGATTTGCATACGGAATCCAACTTTAATAAATTTATCATCATCAGGGAAAGTATACCCTATATATTGTCCACCATCCATATACTGTGCTTCAGGCGTAGAAATATCCGTCTTACGTTCCAGCATAATGCTAAGGGAGGTCGCTGATGCTCCCATCATCTGATTCATAGCTTCAGATACAGCACTCATATGCAACTCTCCCAACTCCATTTGTGCATATGGTCCGTTTCCATCTCCACCCATCATCAAATCTGCTATGGCTCTTGCGTCCTGTTCTTCCAGCATCAAAATGCTGCATCCCTTCAGTCCTTCAATATAGTTTACCTTAACAAACACCTTTTTGGAAGATACTTCCTTTATATATTCACTTTTTTCTATAATTTCTACTCTGGGTGGTGTAATATCAATTACTTCACGTACAAGCATATTAAGTGTAGACGCAGAGTTACCAAGACATATATTAGAAATTTCACCAATCGCATCAATCTCAATTGGTGTAAATGTATTTTTATCCATTTAAATCACCATACCTTTCATCCATTTGTATTACATCAGGTCCTGTACATCACACTCTAATGCATTTGCCAGTTTCTCAACAAGCTCCTGTGGCTGTCTGCTAAGATCACAGAAAACTTCTTCGCAATTTTTGACCGTAGATGTGCTATACCCCATTTTTTCTGCTACCTGCTTTTGGGATTTGCCCAATTCAAATCGTCTCATTTTGACCGGTGATATCCTCGCATAATGCAGATACAGACACTTTCCATCATAATCTACAGAATTGACCAACTCTACTACTTCTCCAAAGTTGCTGGCAATATCCTTATCCAACTTATAAATTGATACAATACTGGTCATCATTTTCTTCATCAATTTCTCATCATCATAATGGCTGAGTTTCTCCATAGGAATGTAATGTTCTATATAAAGAGCCCTTAATTCCTTTGTCTGCTCCTCACTCAGTTTGATCAGATAATTGTTTTCACGCGCAGTCTGATACATGGATAGAATCTTTTCCCAGAACTCATCTCTGTCAAATCCCGGCATGATGTATATGCCCCCTTTAATTTTACCGTTATGTACAAACAACAGCATAGTATAATAATATTATACGTCATGGGCGCAATTAATGTCAATTAATATGAATAGTTTTCAGTTTATTATTGTATTCTCTTACTACTATTATATCTCCAGATTTTCTCACGTATCCTTTACTTTATAAATAAAAAAATCATATTTTACGGATTCTACCTTAAAATATGATTTCTTTAGATTAACAGGGGTAGTAAGAATCGAACTCACGTTGACGGTTTTGGAGACCGCTGTTCTACCGCTGAACTATACCCCTATGTTTGATTGGAATTATGTAACTCTTTCTCACCGACGAATGTTATTATAGCATAGGTTCTCGCAAAAATGCAAGTATAATTTTACAAAAAATTATTTTCAGACTTTTTCCTTATTTGCCGCTCTTTTTAACTGTTCCTGTACAATATAACGGCGTACTGTTTTCTCTGTATATGTATTAAGAACGTACATAATCTCATCCAGATTCATTCCCTGCTGAAATGCGTTCTGCAACACAGCATCTAATCCGCTTCCACGCAATCCATTCTCAAAGTTCTCTGCCTGCTTATTTAAAGTTGCTCTGTCATCCTTAAAACAACTCATAACGTCCCGCCTTCCTATTGTATAAAAAATTTCGACCTTAAATCAATTTCGATATTAGTATACCAACATCCCTTCTCTACGTCAATACGTTAATATATACGCAAAAACAGACAGGTCAAATACCTGTCTGTCTGCTTTTACATTTGAGAAAAATACATTTTTCCAATTTGGAATGCCCTGTTATGGAATCCATGGTAATGTCCACTTCTGAACCATAAAACATCCTCATTCAACGTATTATTATCAAGTGCCATATTTACTGCCTCTACAACGCTATCCGTAATCGGAGCTCTGTATACCGCACCATTCTCTACACATGCGAACTGACCATTCTGTATAATGACCTCTTCCAGTGTATCAGGGAAAATATCAGATTCTATACGGTTAAGCACCACACATGCCACCGTATATTGTGCTTCGCTGCTTTCTCCCCTTGCTTCTGCTGATACCACTTTTTGCAGAAGCAGTAATTCCTCTGTTGTCAGAGATGTTTTTCTTTTGGTTGCTTCCACTTCGTTCATAATGAGCGGCATGGTCGCCTCCTGTATACGGGCCTCTTTCTCTGCATATTTTGTAATGCTTCTTGCCCCCTGCGTCTGTATTCTTCCTGCTGCCTGTGCCGAAGTAAGTGTTTCCTCTGACATCCGGCTTGTTACAGCCTCAGAATATACAAGATACGCAGCCTCCTGTTGCCTTCCTTTTTCCTGTGGATATCCCATACCTAACGTTCCTACCATGATAGACAACGTAGCAATGGCACCCACAATTTTTTTTAACATATTATTGCTTGCCTCCATACTCTGTTAATAAAATAGTAACATTTTTGAAACACAAGTCATTATTATATCATTGAAAAATAAAAAAGCAACCGTGAAATTGCACAAAAATATATTGTACAAACCTGTTATGAGAAGAATTTTATTGTCATTTTTACCAAATATTCAATATCTTTTACTCCTGCGGTCTCATATGCAGAGTGCATTGCAAGCTGCGGTAACCCAATGTCTGCTGTCGGCATGGACACTTGTGCCATCGCCAGATTTCCCAGGGTAGAGCCACCTGCAATATCAGAACGATTGGCATATGTCTGCACCGGTACTTCTGTTTCTTTACATAATTTCTTAACATAAGCTGCCGAATAAGCATCCGTTGCATACTTCTGACTTCCATGGAATTTCAACACAATTCCTCTGTTCAGGTATGGTCTGTTCGTAGGATCTGCCTTGCCGGACTGATTAGGATGGCACGCATGTGCATTATCGGCACTCAAAAGGAAACTATCCGCGATCCATGTCCGTAATACTGCATCCTTAACGCCCAGTCCATCTGCTATATTATGCAGTGTATCCGGAAGTAATGTAGAATCTGCCCCCTGTCTTGTCAGGCTTCCCACTTCTTCATTGTCAAAAATTGCCAGAACATCAATATAATTCTCTGATCTGGACTGAAGCAACGCTGATAATCCTCCATAAGCACATCCCAGATCATCATATCTGCCTGTCATGATGAACTCATCCTCAGCTCCCGCCAATACTGCTTTGTTGCAGTTTACAACGAACAGATCGCCTGCTAATATATCCTCTTTTGTAAACTGTTTTCCAGTCTGTTCCGATAATGTCTGCGCTAACATCTCATTTAATGAAAATTTCTTCTCTTCACTGTCATTCGTCATTGTGATCAACGGCAGCATATCAATCTGTGGATTCAGGGCAACTCCGTTATTCATATCCCGGTTCATATGGATCGCCAGATTAGGGATCATGCATAAATTATCCTTGAGTTTAACAGGATATGTCACCAGTTCATCTCCCTGTTCTACGCATACTCTTCCTGCAATAGTCAATGGTCTGTCCAACCAGGTATTCAGGATCATACCTCCATATTTTTCTGTATTTACGCTGACATAACACCCCTCTTTTTCCATTTCCGGATGCTCTTTTACCTTAAAGGCAGGAGAGTCTGAATGTGCTGCATAAATATGGAATCCTTTTATTTCATCCACTGCACAGTCAGGAATACGAAATGCCATCAACGAAGAGTCATTACGTGTCATGTAATAACTTTTCCCCCGTGCTAATTGCCATACCTGTTTTTCACTTAATTTAGTGAATTTTTCTTCTTCTAATTGCAAAGACATCTGTTCAATTGCATGATAATTCGTTAAACTTTTATCAAGAAATTCCATCATTTTCTGAATTTCTGTCTTTTTCCGTACATTATTCATTTTGTCATTCATCCTTTCTTATAACCTGTCAATACGAGATTGAAGATTTTATAATAATTATATTATATCAATTGCTTCTCCAATTCCGGCAACACCAATCAACTTAATGCCCTTTATATTCTCCAGACCTTCTGCACTGACCTTAGGCAAAACTACAGTATTATACCCTAATTTCTTTGCTTCCTGTACCCTTTGCTGTACCTGACTAACTGCCCTGACCTCACCACTTAATCCAACTTCACCGAATACAAGTGTTTTCTCATCAATCGGGCGATTCTTATAACTGGATACAATTGCCATAATAATTCCCAGATCAATCGCAGGCTCATTTACCTTCATACCACCGGCAATGTTCACATATGCATCACAATCCCCGATCTGGATTCCCAGTCTTTTCTCCAAAACAGCCATCAAGAGATTGACTCTGTTAAAATCCGTTCCTGTAGTCTGCCGTCGGGGGATTCCAAAATTTGTTCTGCATACCAACGCCTGAATTTCTATTAAAATAGGTCTGGTTCCTTCTACCGAGCATACCACTACAGAACCGCTGGCTCCCTCCGGTTTCCCGTTCAGCATAAATTCAGAAGGATTCGCAACTTCAACCAGCCCCTCCTTCCGCATTTCAAATACGCCAATCTCATTTGTAGAACCAAATCGATTCTTTACTCCTCGCAGAATACGATATGATGCATGCCTGTCACCTTCAAAATATAGTACAGTATCTACCATATGTTCCAATACTCTGGGACCTGCAACGGTTCCTTCTTTTGTTACATGGCCTACAATAAAAATAGAAATTCCCATACCCTTTGCCAACTGCAGGAATACACTGGTTGCTTCCCTGACCTGGGATACACTGCCTGGTGCTGATGATACAGATTCCTGATACATAGTCTGGATCGAGTCAATAATCACAATTTCCGGTTGCGCCTGCTTTATAGCATCCTCGATCAGTTCCAGATTCGTTTCACACAACAGAAGCATCGTATCCTGGAATTCACCGATCCGGTTTGCCCTGAGTTTGATCTGTTTTAAGGATTCCTCACCGGATATGTACAGTACTTTATGTCCGGCATTCGCCATATTACGGCATACCTGAAGCAGAAGTGTTGATTTACCGATCCCCGGATCTCCACCTACCAGCGTAAGAGAACCAGCCATCACACCTCCACCTAATACTCTGTCCAGTTCCGCCAGTCCTGTTGGTACTCTGTCTGATTCTTTCATGTCAATAGAACTGATCGATACAGGCTTAGGTCTGTCCTTTGGTGCCACCAGCCTAGCACTTCCTCCCATACCACTGCCCGTTACACTTACTTTCTCTTCTACTAATGTATTCCATTGCTTACACGCCGGACACTGCCCCATCCATTTAGCAGATTCATATCCGCAATTCTGACAGAAGAACACAGTTGCCATTTTACTCTTTGCCATGAATGTCTCCTCTCCACATGGTTCCATACATTGGAAAAGCCTCCTCATATGAGAAGGCTTATATTTGTATGTCTTAACTTAGCTTATCTGTTCTCTGATCAGCCGCGCTTTACTAATTTCACCTGAGCCTTGCCAATACCAGCTAATTCCACACTGACATTGATCTTACCGGCGAGATTGGTCTTCATTGTACCAACGCTTGCATCATCAATGAACACTTCATATTCGGAGTCATCTTCCAGGCCAATCGTAATCTGCGCATCCTGATCTCCCTCTACTGTAAATTCGATACCTGTGCTGTTCTCAACGAAATCGAATACAGATGTACCGGGAACAGATTCATAAAGGAACAGACCGTTCTTCTCCAGCTTAGTCATCGCATCATACGTCTTAACCTTATAAATATCTCCTGCGTGCTCGAAATCTTCCAGTTTCGCCTTCTGGTTCAGCGTATGATTACCAAAGCTGATATTTCCGTTACTTTCGGAGCGTAGTAATTCTTCCACTACTGCCATTTCTTTCGTCCTCCTAAAAATTACATATTATAAACAGTATTCAGTTCTTGTAACCGTTTCGTTCATCAACAGTTACGATTTTTCTACAGTATATAATAAAATCTGTAGTTTTTCCACAAGATTTTTACATGTTTTTTAATTTCCAGATATTACTGTTCTCTGGATTCTTTTACTGTAAAAGTAATCTTGTCATTTTTTATACCGGCATGAACCACATCTCCACGTTTTACTCTGCCTTCGAGAATCGCGGTTGCAAGTTCATCCTCTACAACATTCTGGATAGCACGTTTGAGCGGTCTGGCTCCCATCTTAAGGTCTGAATATTTCTTAACCAGATGCTCTTTCAGTGAACTGGTAAATGTCAGGTCAATGTCCATCTGCGTCTTGCAACGTTCACACAGATTTTTAGCAAGTAAAGTGATGATCTGTTTCATGTCTTTTTCAGTTAATGGATGGAATACCATGATCTCATCAATTCGGTTGATGAATTCAGGTTTAAACATCCTCTTTACCTCTTCCATGACATTTTCTTTCATTTTATTATAATCTGCTTTTTCATCTGTCTTGGTTGCAAATCCAAGGTTCTTCGGTTCAATGATCCTCTGTGCACCTGCATTGGAAGTCATAATAAGAACCGTGTTTTTAAAGCTGACCTTACGTCCCTTGGAATCTGTAATGTGTCCATCATCCAATACCTGTAACAGTACATTAAATACATCCGGATGGGCTTTCTCAATTTCATCGAAAAGTACTACAGAATATGGATTGCGGCGTACTTTCTCACTGAGCTGTCCACCTTCCTCAAATCCAACATATCCTGGCGGTGAGCCGATCATCTTGGATACAGAGTGGGATTCCATATACTCGGACATATCAACACGTATCAGTGCATTCTCCGAACCGAACATCGCCTCTGCCAATGCCTTGGACAACTCGGTTTTGCCCACACCTGTAGGTCCTAAGAACAGGAAAGAGCCTATTGGTCTGTTCGGATCCTGTAATCCCACTCTTCCTCTTTTCATTGCTCTGGCTACTGCACTGACTGCCTCTTCCTGACCAACAACGCGTTTATGCAAAATACTCTCTAATTTAAGAAGTTTCTCACTTTCCTTCTGTGCCAGCTTCTGAACCGGAATCTTCGTCCAGTTAGAAACAACTTCTGCAATATCATTTTCTGTAACTACCAGATTTTTCTGTGACTGTGCTTTTTCATAACGACTGACTGCCTTATCATACTTCTTGATCAGTTCCTGCTGATTCTTGCGAAGTTCTGCTGCCTGTGGATATTCTTCTGCCTTAATAGCCTGTTCGATCTGTGGATCAAATTGCCTGATTTCCTCCTGCATCTCCTTAATATTCTCAGGAATATTCATATTCTTTAATCTGAGAGCGGCTGATGCTTCATCGATCAGATCGATTGCTTTATCAGGCAGATTTCTGTCATTGATATATCTGTCGGACAGTTTCACTGCTGCTTCGATTGCCTCGGGTGATATTGTTACTTTATGATGTTCCTCATATTTGTAAGCAATTCCTTTCAGAATACGTACAGCCTCTTCCTGTGAAGGTTCTTCGACCATAACGGGCTGGAATCTGCGCTCCAGAGCCGCATCTTTTTCAATATATTTACGATATTCTGAAATTGTAGTTGCTCCAATAAGCTGTATCTCACCTCTGGACAATGATGGCTTTAAAATATTAGATGCATCAATTGCACCCTCTGCACCACCTGCTCCGATCAGAGTATGAAGTTCATCCAGGAAAAGGTAAATATTCCCTGCATCAATTACTTCTTTGATGACTTTTTTAATTCTTTCCTCGAATTCTCCACGATATTTGGAACCAGCTACCATACCTGACAGATCCAGTGTTACCACTCTTTTATTCTTTACTGTGTCCGGTACTTCCCCATTCACAATACGAAGTGCCAGTCCTTCTGCTATAGCAGTCTTACCTACACCTGGCTCTCCGATCAGACATGGGTTGTTCTTTGTTCTTCTTGACAGAATCTGAACTACCCTCATGATTTCTGTATCTCTGCCTATAACAGGATCCAGCTTGCCTTCCCTTGCCAGTGCCGTAAGATCGCGGCTGTACTGATTTAGTGTAGCAGTTGCTCCACCGTTCTTCTTATTCGCACGTTTTCTCAGATCTTCTTTATGCTGGGAAATGTCTTCACCCATAGCAATCAAAGTATCCATATACAATTTCTGTATATTAATACCAAGTGTATTTAACAGTCTTAAGCCTACATTTTCTCCTTCACGAAGCATTGCCAGGAGAATATGTTCTGTACCTGTCATACTGTTCTTATATTTCTGCGCCTGTTTACGGCTATCTTCCAATATACGTGCAGCTCTTGGGGAATATCCATCCCTTTCCTGCACTGCAAGATTACCTTCAGGGGCAATCAGGTCTTTGATCATACTGATCAGTTGGATTTCATCTACACCATTTTCTTTTAATACTTTTGCAGCTACACCTGTCTTCTCACGGACCAGACCTACCAACAGATGCTCACTGCCAATGTAGCTTTGATGTAAATCCTTTGCAGCCTTCGCAGCCAACTGTAAAGCTGTCTTGGCTTTATCTGTAAATTGCTGCATCACTCTATGCCTCCGTTATCTTCATAATTTTGATAAATCTCATCAATAAGTGCATGTACCTCCTGCTTAGATATCTTCTTACATCTGCTCTTGGCAAGAACCACCTGCAAATCCTTTTTCAGTTCTTCCATTGCCTGCAACTTATCAATATCTACGGAAATAACCGCGCCCTTACGACGATCAACCTTGACAAATCCCTCCTGCTTCAATACAGAGTATGCCTTATTTACCGTATGCATATTAATGCCAATGGTATCTGCAAGCTGTCTCACGGAAGGAAGCGTGTCTCCCTCCTGATACTGAGATGTGGCGATTCCGATAATAATCTGATTCCTAAGCTGTAGATACAATGCTTCATCACTATTAAAATCAATTTCTATATACATATAATCACCAAGTCTTTCCTGCATCTGTGAATTTGCGTGTAAAAATTTATTTTCACACACCTTCTTTGAACTGTTATAATAATTCTAGCACAATGGAATACTGTATACAAGTGAAAAAAATATAAAAAGGTTTTACCATTTCTGATAAAACCTTTTTTAACCTTACCTGATTAAATATCAATAAAATTCATATCATCATCATCTGCTTCCAGGAAGTTCTTTGCCTTACGTCCCTGGGGTTGAGACTGTTGTACTTTTCTCTGTGGCGGATATGGTCTGGACTGTGCAGGACGTCTGGTTCCATTGCCCTGTGGCTGTCTGCTGACTGTTCTGCCCTCTTCACTCTGAGCTGCTGCCTGACGTCTGACTGGCACTTCACCATCCTGACGTCTCACCGGATGACCCTGCTGTGTTCTTCTGACAGGCTGCTGTGTTTCCGGACGTCTCACTGGCTGTTGCTGGGCTCTTGCCGGCTGTTCGCCTTCCGAACGTCTCACTGGCTGCTGTGTTTCCGGACGTCTTACAGGTTGCTGTACCTCTCTTGGATTCTGTCTTCTGGGTTGTGGCTGTACCTGCTGAGGACGCTGTTGTACCGGTTGTTTCCTGGGTTCTTGTGCCGGACGTCTTGCAGGTTCTTCGTATGGCTCTGATTCTTCTTCCTCTTCTTCTATTTCTTCATCTTCACCATATTCTTCTTCCTCACCCTCTTCTTCATCATCATACTCTTCGTACTCACTGGTATATTCTCTCAGTTTCATGAACATCAGTATAATTGCCAGTAATAAAATAACTATGATAACTACTAATATAATGATCGGAAGCATATTTCCTGATAATGCACTCTCTTCCGGGACGGTTGCACCTGCTGAAGAATAAACATAACGCTGATATACGCTGTTTACGGAATCAAATACATACCATCCTTCTTCTCCATTCTGTTTCTGTGCATAGAACAGATAGAAATCACCATTCTTATATGCATTGATATCCTGTCCCTCCCATTTCAAAATAATAGGTGTGAACTCAGGCATAATATATGGCACATCATCTACATTCATAAGAATGATATCCTGTGTATCATCAGAAGATGTCGTACTCTGTTCTTCCTGTGGCTGTTCTTCAGTTACCGATTCTGTTGTTTCTTCTGCCGCTGTAGTCTCGGTAGCAGGCTCTTCTGTAGTTTCTGTGGAACCCGTGATCGTAGACTGTGCACTATCTGCAGGCAATGCATCAAAGGTTACCAGATCAGAACGGATAAATCCTGTAATTTCTTTACTGTTATATGTAAAAGAAATCTGATACCAGGTCTTTCCATCATCTCCTGCTGCTTCTCCGGTTACAGTAACTACCATACCTCTGTTAGCTGTTGCAACCACATCTGCTGTTGTAGAAGCACCTTTTCTGATCCTTACATTATTAGTCTGTACAGTTCCTGATTTCTTATCTACTGCACTGACCTGGGTCTCTGTCGCTGAAGCAGTAGTCGTTGTTGTAGTTGTTGTTGTTGTAGTTGTTGATGCTGCATCTGATGAAATTGTAGAAATCGTACCACTTCCTGTTACATTTACCAGATCAGCTCTGATAAATCCTTTGGTATTTGCATCAACAAATACCTGATACCAGGTCTTTCCATCTGTTCCCGTAGTCTGACCTATAATTGATACTGTACCACCCTGTTTTGCACTTCCGAGCTGTTGGCTGTCTGGATCTGCTGATGCTCTGATCTTTGCACTTGCAACAGTTACCGTAGCTGCCACTTCATCTGCATAACATACTGTTCCGATGCTTAATATCAGGCAAAACATCATAGCTGCCAGTGCCCGGATCATTCCTCTCTTTACACCGGTCATATTACCCTTGCTGTTTACGTGTTCTTTGTGTCTCAATAACCTCATCTGTTCTCTCACTTCCCCGAAAAATCTTTATGCCTCATCAATTGCCTTACCAATATCGTGACGCATATATTTATTGTCAAAATCTATCCATTCTGTAGCTGCATATGCATTGGCTCTCGCCTCTTTGAGTGTCGCTCCCTTGGCTGTAATACCCAGTACACGACCTCCATTCGTTACGAATTTGCCGTCTACAAGTTTGGTTCCTGCATGGAAGCAGTAATAACCTTCCTTGCCTTCGAAGTTCTCTAATCCTCTGATCTCAAGACCTTTCTCATATTTTACAGGATAGCCATCTGAAGCTAATACTACGCATACTGCTGCATTATCTTCAAACTGTAGATCAATCTGATCCAGTTTACCATCGATACATGCCTCCATGACCTCGATAATATCATTTTTCATACGAGGCAATACAACCTGTGCTTCGGGATCTCCAAATCTTGCATTGTATTCAAGAACTCTTGGTCCCTTAGGAGTCAGCATAAGTCCGAAGAAAATGATGCCTTTAAATTCTCTTCCTTCTGCTGCCATTGCGTCAACGGTAGCCTGGTAAATATATTTTTTACAGAAATCATCTACTTCCGGTGTATAGAACGGGCTTGGTGAAAATGTACCCATACCGCCTGTATTCAATCCCTGATCTCCATCTTTTGCACGCTTATGATCCTGTGCCGAAGTCATGGTCTTGATCGTCTTGCCGTCAACATAAGAAAGTACAGATACCTCACGTCCTGTCATGAATTCTTCAATAACCATACGATTTCCGGCTGTACCAAACTGTTTATCCAGCATAATGGACTTAACGCCTTCTTTTGCCTCTTCCAGAGTATTACAGATCAATACCCCCTTGCCAAGAGCCAGTCCATCAGCCTTTAATACGATAGGGAAATCTGCCGTTTCCAGATATTTCAGTGCTGCATCTGCATTATCAAAAGTCTCATATGCTGCTGTAGGAATATTATATTTCTTCATAAGGTCTTTGGAAAAAGCTTTTGAACCTTCCAAAATAGCTGCATTCTTACGTGGTCCAAAAGCACGCAGTCCTTCTGCCTCAAGAGCATCTACCAGACCACCTACCAATGGATCATCCATACCTACAATTGTCAGATCTATTGCCTGTTCCTTTGCAAATGCCACCAGCTTATCAAATTCCATTGCACCGATCGGTACACATTCTGCGATCTGTCCGATACCTGCATTTCCCGGTGCACAATATATTTTGTCTACTTTTGGGCTTTTTGCAACACTTGTTGCAATTGCGTGTTCTCTGCCACCGCTTCCTACGATCAATACTTTCATATTTTTAGCCTTCCTTCTTATAACCTGCCATTTGCAATCATATCAATTGCCTGTGGCAGTATCTGCCATTCTGCCTGTTCCATGACACGTTGCTGTAATACCTTGGGAGTATCACCCGGTTCTACATTTACTGCCTTTTGCAGGATAATAGGACCGGTATCTGTACCTTCATCCACAAAATGAACGGTAGCACCTGTAACCTTCACACCTCTTTCAAGTGCTGCTTCATGTACCTTCAGTCCATAGTATCCTGTACCACAGAATGATGGGATCAGGGAAGGATGAATGTTGATAATACGATTACGGTACTGAGCTATCATTTTCTTTGGGATCACTACCAGAAAACCTGCCAATACGATCAAATCTGGCTGAACTTCATTTATTGTCTGCAAGAGAGCTTCATTAAAAAGCTCTCTTGTTTCATAATCTTTGGGAGATACTGCTATTGCATCGATCTGATGTTCCTTTGCACGTTCCAGCGCATATGCCGTCTTGTTATTACTGATGACACGAACAATCTGTGCATTTGTGATCTTTCCCGTATCAATAGCATCCATAATTGCCTGCAGGTTCGTACCACCGCCAGATACGCATACGCATACTCTTAGCATAATGTTACTCCTTTTTCGCCTGCCTTCGTCTCGCCGATCACATAAGGAGTTTCGCCTGCTGCCTTAATTGCTTCCATTGTCTTATCAACATCTGCAGGATCAATAGCAAGAACCATGCCAAGCCCCATGTTAAAGGTATTGTACATCATATGTTCATCGATATTGCCCTTCTTCTGCATCAGTCCGAAAATAGGAGGAACTTTGTAGCTGTCCTTCTTAATAACCGCATGTACTCCCTCCGGAAGCATTCTGGGAACATTCTCATAGAAGCCGCCGCCTGTAATATGGCTGCATGCCTTTACACGTACACCGGCATCTTTGATGCTCTTAAGAGCTTTTACATAAATTACAGTTGGTGCAAGAAGTGTCTCGCCTAATGTAGCACCTAATTCGTCATAGTATGTATTCAGGCTTTCCTTTGTCATTTCAAATACTTTTCTGACTAATGAGAAACCATTGCTGTGTACCCCGCTGGAAGCAATACCGATGAGAGTATCGCCGGCCTTTAAATCAACACCTGTGATCATATCCTTCTCATCTACCACACCAACAGTAAAACCGGCTACATCATATTCATCTTCCGGCATCAGTCCCGGATGTTCTGCTGTCTCTCCACCGATCAGTGCAGCTCCTGCCTGCTTACAACCTTCTGCAACACCTGCAACGATCGTAGCGATCTTCTCAGGATAATTCTTACCACATGCAATATAATCAAGGAAGAATAAAGGCTCTCCACCTGCACAAGCTACATCATTTACACACATGGCAACGCAGTCAATACCGATGGTATCATGCTTGTCCAGTAAAAAGGCCAGCTTAATCTTGGTTCCGACACCATCTGTTCCTGATAAGAGAACCGGTTTCTCCATACCCTTGATAGCATCCAGTGAAAATGCACCGGAGAATCCGCCAAGACCACCTAATACTTCCGGTCTCATAGTCTCCTTTACATATTTCTTCATTAATTCTACTGATTTGTATCCGGCCTCAATATCAACGCCTGCTTTCTTGTAATCCATTTTGTTATAACCTGCCTTTCTATTATTCCTATTTCTCTAAGTATGCTTTGTAACCAATTTCCTGCAATTTTGCATCTTTGGCTTCTACCTGAGCCTTAAGCTTTGCAGAATACTCTTTTAATCTGGCAAGAAGCTGTTCATCTGAAGTTGCCAGAATCTTGGCAGCCAGAAGACCTGCATTCGCTCCACCATTGATTGCAACAGTTGCAACAGGAATACCTGAAGGCATCTGTACGATAGAATATAAGGAATCTCTGCCACCAAGAGATGTGGTGTGCATCGGAATTCCAATAACAGGCATAGGAAAGATTGCCGCACACATACCAGGAAGATGTGCTGCCATACCTGCTCCTGCAATAATTACTTTAAATCCCTTGCTTTCTGCTGATTTGGCGTATTCAAAAAATACATCCGGTTCTCTGTGTGCTGAAATAATCGTCATTTCATAAGAAATACCAAGTTCCTCCAGAATGTCTGCCGCTTTTGCCATAATCGGCATATCTGAATCCGAACCCATTACAATACCAACCTGTGCCATGATATATCCTCCTAAAACTTGTTTTATCCGCAGCAGCATGCACTGCTGACTATTATCATCTTATAAACAAAATGTCGCCACGTCAACTTAAATGTCGTATTTTCTACAAAAAAGTCCATCTTATGTAAATGGTCTGTTCAATTCTTCACAGCCCGCCAGCACAAATCTTCCCTTTTCAATGATCGGATATGCGTTTCCTTCCTTATCATAAGCAATGATACTTCCCAGCTCATCATAAGGGATCGTAATATCTGTGTGGCAGCCAAAATATGCCTTGGAGGGATCTGTCTTGCGAAGCAGTGACACGGAATTATCCTTAGCTACGATTTCTTTTCCATCTTCGTTGTATACTTTCACATCTTCACTTCTGGAATAACAGGTATCTCCCACCGCAAAATGAGGTCCCGTCTTTTCTGCGATCAGAATTGGAAAACGACTTCCAATATCATACTTCTTTGCAGTCATATAGGCAGTTGTGTTCGTACCGATCGCAAATTCTCCAATCGGCAAAGTATCATAATGATAGAGGACATTTGCCTTAAGGTACTCCTGATTCTCCTGTTCTGACTCAAAATTAGTACAGGTATATGTCTGGATCATGCCATCCTTAAAGGTCATTTCCAGATCGTGGTATTCCAGTTCATTCAAAAATACCCTGCTTACATGCAGTGTTCCATGTGTTCCTTCCAGTACCGGTGAGGTAAATACCTCGCCAACAGGAATATTGACATCTGCAACACAGTTTTCAAAAATAGCCTCTTTCTCAGGATCAGTGATCGGATATAAATTAATATGCATATCCGTACGATTACCGTTCATTCCTTTCACTTCTACATAGGACGCCCGGTTTAATGTATCTATGATAATCGCCTGTATTCTCTCATACGTGTGATAATCCAGTGTATTGATCTTCACCGTTTCATCAAAAATTTCTTCAAACTTCTCTCCGATCTCCGGTACAGGAAAAGCTATGATCGTGAAGCTTCTCTCTTCCCCATTGATATACTGGTATACAATATCAGAAGACGCTCCTGTATATTCTGCTGAAAGTTTCTGCTGTTCTGTATTCATTGAACAAGCCTCAGGCTTGGATTCCGGTGCAAAAGGGATTTCTCCAAAGGTTTCAATTACAGCAGGTCCCGCATGTCTGGCAGCTTTTTCTTTATTTACTTCATATGCCTGCTTCAGAACTTCCAGTTTTCTGTTCATCAGTCTGCGATCAAGAAACAGTGCCAGATCGTCCTTATGATCATAGTCAAACTGCTTATTGGGAATCGCACCATAATAACCAATCTTGAAATTGCCTCTCTTATGAAAAATACTTGATGAGGCACGATAGATTGTAGGTTTCAAGCCCATTTTTGCAAAATTCGATATTGCCGCTTTGACGATACGTTCAAAGCCAAGGCAAAACCTCACATCTACTGTTTCCTTTTTGCCAAGATCCTTGTTGCCTTTTACAAAACCTATACGATATCCTTCTGTATACGTATCTGCGATCATTTTAACACGTTCCTGCGGAAGTGTGTTAAGATATCGCGCCATTTTTTCGGTATCTTCTGAAATATATTCTCCAAAACGATACAGATATCTTATATCTGTCAGATCACTCTGTGTAATGATCTGTGCCGCAAAGCAGTTCTGTGGATCTACCAGAGTTGAAACTCTCCATTCCGCAGCAGGTTCAGAATAATCACTTACAAACCAGTACAGAGCCTCCTGAAGTTCCTTCTCATCCACTTCTCTTTTCTCTTCCTGTGCACAGGTAAAGATACCATATACTTCGATCAGTAATTCCAGACGGATCACCAATTCTTCCAGCATTCCCTCATATGCATAGGGAATCATACATCTAAGTTCTGTATACAGAAACGAAAGTAACCGTCCTTTTTCCAATCCAAACTGTTTACATGCATAAGCCGGATTTGCATAGCTTCTATTATAATTTTCACCCAGAATATCCTCATATAGCCCGGTATTTGCTGTGCGAAGTTCCTCTAAGGATGCCTGTTCGAGCCATCCCTTTTGGATTCTGTCATAATTTTCCTTTATCAGCATACTAAACTGAGCCATTCTGTGAAAATAATCTGCATATTTTTCTGATACTGATTGTTCTGCGAGCATTTCCTGTAAGCGCTCAACAGCCAATTCATATCTTTCCTCTACCAATGTCATACTCCACTCACTCCTAAATACAATATAAAACCACCTGCAATAATGGTCATGCTATTCAATATGATCCCTGTTACAGGAAAAATCCGAAATATATCTTTTTCAAGCATAGCTAATATTCCCAATACTATTCCTGTCACTGCAAATATAAGCGACAGAAGAATGACAGAACCATATTGCACCGGTGCAACTCCCTTATTCTGATATGTCAGATATACTGCCAGACAAACTGATGCCACAGATATTGCACCCAGTATTGCCGACATAATACCCCGTTGGGGATTTTTCTTATCAGTAAAAATATATCCAGGTTTATGAAACATATTTTAACTCCCTTACGAATATATAAACACAACGAATGGGCATTCCCTATGAAATGCCCATTAAACGCTTAAAATAAAATTTTGGATTTGTCTGCTAAAAGTCTGGCTCCGCTGATCAGTAATAATACTCCGCTTGCAACACCTGTCACGACTGCAACAACTCCAAGTACGATAGAAAGTGCGCCGGAGCGACCCATCGTCTTATATATTTTCTCCTCCATATGCATTACCTCTCGCTATTCGAATGATTTATTACTATTTTGCACCATACTGTTCATAATAAGCATCAATTGCTGCCTTTGTCTTATCATCAATCAGTACTTTACCATTATATGGCCTGTTATAGAGATATTCCACTACTTCTTCCATGGTAACGATAGCGCCTGTTTCGATACCGTATACCTCTCGGATCTCTGCCAGTGCGTTCTGCTGTGTCTTACCACGTTCCTGACGATTCAGGCTGACCATAAGACCTACAACGTCCACATTTGCCTGTGCTGTCAGAATTGGGAATGTCTCTTCAATAGACTTGCCGGATGTTGTAACGTCCTCAATGATCACTACTTTATCACCATCATTCAGGTCACTGCCAAGCAGGATTCCAACATCGCCATGATCTTTTATCTCTTTTCGATTAGAGCAGTACTTGATGTCTCTGCCATAAAGTTCGCTAAAAGCAATCGTAGTTGCTACTGCCAAAGGAATTCCCTTATATGCAGGTCCAAAAAGTACATCAAAATCAGTGCCATAATTATCATGGATCGCCTGTGCATAGAACTGACCCAGTCTTCTTAACTGAGAACCTGTCACATACGCACCTGCATTCATGAAAAATGGAGATTTTCTGCCGCTTTTTAATGTAAATTCACCAAATTTGAGTACATTGCTGTCTACCATGAACTCTATAAACTCTTTCTTGTACTGTTCCATCTTAATAACCATACCTTTCTATGCTACGCAAGCTTATTTATTTTCTAATGCCTGATGAATATCCGCGATCATATCTTCTACTGCCTGTCTGGAAGCATCCCCGAAGTGTTCTGCTCCAAATTTGGCATATTTTTCATTCTGATATGCTGCAATAATTCCTCTGGAAGAATTAACGATAGCTCCCAGTCCATCTTCATTAAAGAAATGAACCAGATCCTTGCCCTGTCCACCCTGTGCTCCATATCCCGGAACCAGAATATAGGACTTCGGCATCAACTTACGCAACACCTTACCCATTTCAGGATAAGTAGCGCCTACGACAGCACCTACGTAGCTGTAAGAATCGCCCATTGCCTGTTCGCCCCACTCAGCTACTTTCTCTCCTACCCACTCATAGAGAGGTCTGCCATCGATCAGACGATCCTGAAATTCTCCACTGCTTGGATTAGAAGTCTTTACCAATACGAAGATGCCCTTCTTTTCTTCTTTGCATACATCAATAAAAGGCTGTACACCATCACTTCCAAGATAAGGATTCACTGTAACAAAGTCCTCGTTAAATGCCTGACAAATATTGTTTCCAACCTGTACCCTGCCCAAGTGTGCAGTCGCATAAGCTGCTGAGGTCGAACCAATGTCTCCCCTCTTAATATCACCAATAACGACCAGGTCTTTGGATTTACAATATTCTACTGTTTTGTGAAAAGCCATAAGTCCGGGAATTCCAAACTGTTCATACATGGCAATCTGAGGTTTTACAGCAGGAATCAGATCATATGTCTTATCAATGATTTCTTTATTATAAAGCCAGATAGCCTCTGCTGCACCTTCCAGTGTCTCGCCTTTCTCTGCAAAAGCAGCCTTTTTGATGTGCTCAGGCACGAATTTCATCATCGGATCAAGTCCCACTACAATAGGGGCACCTGTCTTACGGATTTTCTCTACGAGTTTGTTAATCATGAATTTACTCCTATCTATATGTTCTGTAATCATTCACAACCATTTATAAATGTTGCATACTTCTTTATATTGGATACATTAACATACTTTTGCTGTGATTGTCCAGTCACAATCACAAGGGTTGGCGCCTGCATAACACCATACTGTACTGCAAGATCCATATTTTCTTCTGCATCGATGACTGTATAATCTACATCTTTGAGATATTCCTTTGCCAGTCTGCAGTTAGGACAAGTCTTGGTTGTGAAAAGAAATCTGATATTTCTCTCTTCCTCACGCTGTGACAACATAGATGCATTCAGTGCCGCAGCTTTAATTTCCGGTGTCTGCTCTTCTTTCTTGTGCTGTCCCTGTATGACAGAATCACTTATCTGATACTCTGTTCTGTTTGCATATTCCTGAAGTTTACCATCATTCCAGTTCTGTACCGGACGATAATAGCCTGTTATACGGCTGTAAACTTCTGTTACTTTGCCGCACTTTGGACATATCTTCTGTTCACCGCTTAAATAACCATGTTCCTTACAGATAGAGTAAGTTGGTGACAATGTATAATAAGGTAATTTATAATTCTCTGCAATTGTACGGACAAGATTCGCCGCCGCCTTCCAGTCAGGAAGTTTCTCTCCCAAAAATGCATGGAATACTGTACCTGATGTATAGAGTGTCTGCAACTCATCCTGCACGTCCAGTGCATCAAAAATATCTGTAGTATAATCAACCGGCAAATGAGAAGAATTCGTATAATAAGGCGTATCTCCCTCATGACCTGCCGTAATGATATCCGGCCATTTAGCTCTGTCATGTTTTGCCAGTCTGTAAGTTGTACTCTCAGCCGGTGTGGCTTCCAGATTATACAGATCACCATATTCTTCCTGATAATCAGAAAGACGTTCACGCATGTGGTTCAATACATCTTTGGTAAATTTCTGTGTCTCGGGATGAGTGAGATCGGCACGCAGCCACTTGGCATTCAATCCGGCTTCATTCATACCGATCAGACCGATTGTTGAAAAATGATTATCAAATGTTCCCAGGTAACGCTTTGTATATGGATATAATCCTTCATCCAGCAACTTAGAAATTACATTTCTCTTGATCTTAAGGGAACGTGCTGCAATATCCATCATTCTGTCCAGACGTTTGTAGAAATCCGCTTCATCAACTGCCTGATAAGCGATACGTGGCATATTGATGGTTACAACACCTACGCTTCCGGTACTTTCACCTGAACCGAAGAATCCTCCTGTTTTCTTGCGAAGTTCTCTTAGATCAAGACGTAATCTGCAGCACATACTTCTGACATCTGATGGTTCCATATCAGAATTGATATAATTTGAGAAATATGGAGTTCCGTATTTCGATGTCATTTCAAACAGTAATCTGTTGTTTTCCGTGTCAGACCAGTCAAAATCTTTGGTAATGGAATAAGTAGGAATCGGATACTGGAAGCCTCTTCCATTGGCATCTCCTTCGATCATAGTCTCAATAAATGCTTTATTGACCATGTCCATTTCTTTCTTACAGTCTTTATAGCAGAAATCCATTTCCCTGCCGCCTACAATTGCAGGAAGTTCTGCCAGATCATTGGGTACTGTCCAGTCCAGTGTAATATTGCTGAATGGAGCCTGCGTCCCCCAACGGCTTGGTGTATTTACACCATAAATAAATGCTTCGATGCATTTCTTTACTTCACCATAGCTTAAATTATCTACTTTAACAAAAGGAGCCAGGTATGTATCAAATGAAGAAAATGCCTGTGCACCAGCCCATTCATTCTGCATGATACCGAGGAAATTTACCATCTGGTTGCATAATACAGACAGGTGTCTGGCAGGAGCCGATGTAATCTTACCTGTAATACCTCCCAGTCCTTCTTTGATCAACTGCTTCAGTGACCATCCCGCACAATATCCTGTCAGCATGGACAGATCATGGATATGAATGTCTGCATTTCTATGTGCTTCTGCAATTTCATCATCATATATTTCAGACAGCCAGTAATTTGCTGTGATCGCGCCTGAGTTGGACAGAATAAGACCTCCAACGGAATATGTTACCGTAGAGTTCTCCTTTACTCTCCAGTCTTCAGACTTTACGTAACTGTTCACAACTTCCTTGTAATCAAGGATCGTGGACTTCATATTACGCATCTTCTCACGCTGTTTACGATAGAGAATAAATGCTTTGGCAGCCTCTGCATAGCCAGCCTGTTCCAGCACTTTCTCAACGCTGTCCTGAATCTCTTCTACGTGTATTGTTCCCTCTTTTACCTTCCCCTGCATATCTGCTGTCACACGAAGTGTCAGTAAATCTACAATTGCCTGATTATACTGAACTTCTGTCGCATCAAATGCTTTTACAATGGCTCCGCTGATCTTCTCTAAACTAAACTCGACCTCTTTGCCATCTCTCTTAATTACACGAAACATTGAAAAACTTGCTCCTTCCTCCGGCTGCCGTACAGCCTTCCCCCATATTTACATATCCTTCTCCAGTGCCGCTCTTGCACCGCAGGACCGTGTATGATTTAATACTAGCACGCACCAACTTATAAGTCAATCGAACACACTAAATATCGCCTGTTCTTTTATTTTTGTATACAATATATTGTGTTCTGCCCAATAATTCTATCTAGTCTGCAGAAATTGTGCTTCTCTTTGTGCCTTTGCATCATCTGTATATACATTCAGGTAATCTGTAATCAGACTCTTAGCCTGTGAAAAATTACCCATATATTCGTTAGCTACGATCTGGTTGAATTTCAGACTTTGCAGGCAGGCTGAATCACCGCTTTCAATACCTGCTTCATATGCTGCCAATGCATCTTCATACTTCTGCTGTTTCATCAGGCAATTACCCAGACTGTTATAAATTGCCGCATCCGGTGCATTAGCATCCAGATAGGTCTGATATACTACTGCTGCATAGTTCATATCACCAAGTTTCTCATATGTCTGCCCAAGCATCAGAGATACTTTGGCATCTGTTCCATTCAGGGCGCCATCCAGATAAATTCTGGCGTTGGCATAATCCTCCATATAATAATACAAAATACCTTTCTGAGAATCTGTCAGCTTCTTATCCGACTTATCCATAAAACTCTGAATATAGGCTTTACCCTCATCTGCAAAACCTGCTGCCTGCATCTCCTCATAGGCAGAAGTCACCAGTTCCAGATTATCTGAATCCAACGAAAAAGCTTTCTCGAAATCCTGGACCGCGGCATCATAGTTTCCTTCTTTTAAAAAGGTGCAGGCTCTCAGATAATAGGCATCTGTATCTTTTTCATGCAGACCAATGATTGCTGAATATATATCCTGTGCATCCTCATATTTACCTGATTTATAATAAGAAGATGCCAGATAATAATTCGTATCAAATTCCAGATTCGTTACTTTACCTGCTGAATAGCTGATGGAAGTAAGAAAACACTCCGCTGCTTTCTCATAATCTCCCAGTCCCATATAGGCGAGTCCTTCTCCTCTGTATATGAGCTGTTCATCTTCATTATATACAGTTGCTGCTTCAAAACTGTCAATAGCACCATTATAGTCCATTTGTTCCAGAAGCTGCATCCCCTGTTCAATATTCGTACTCTGCTCTGCTCCACAGCCCGCCAGCGCACACACTGTAACTACTGTCAGCAGACTTAATTTAACTTTCTGCATGATTATTCCCCAACAGTCACTTCATAGGACACTTCGAAGCTCTTACCTGCTTCCAGTACATTTCCCCACTCTCTGTTCTCCAGACTTCCTGTATAGTCAGCCCTGTCACATCTGCCATACCATGGCTCAATGCAGATAAAAGGTGCCTCCTTCTTAGGTGGTGACCAGATTCCAAATAATGGAGCTTCAAATCTGACTGTCAGGTATGGTTTTTCTTCTCCATACGCCAGAGAAACTTCGTGTGCCTGATTTCCTTCTATTACCAGTGCATCATTATCAAACAGATCTTTCGTTACTGCCAATACACCGTTATTCAAAGCATATGTTTTCTTCTCATTTGTCAACAGACCGCCCTCTCCTAACATGGAAGATACGATCTTGTCTGCCGTATCAAAGCGTAATGTGTAATCTGTCTGCTTCGTTCCCTCCTGAATCGGACAGAGAAAAGCAGGATGTCCACCAATGCTGAAGTACATCTTATGATTATTAGTATTATCCACTTTCCATGTGATCTTTAAATGATTATCCACAATCTTATAGGTAATCAGCAATTTAAAGTGGAATGGATATTTTGCATATGTTTCTGCCGTATCGTTCAGTTCAAATCTGAGAGATTCCTGTGTCTGTTCTGTCAGAGTAAACTCCATATCTCTTGCAAATCCATGCTGGGACATTGCATATTCCTGACCTTCATAATAATACTTTCCTTCATGAAGTCCACCTACAATAGGAAACAGTACCGGAGATGTCCTTTTCCAGAATTCCGGTCTTGCATCCCACATATATTCTCTGCTGTCGCTTTGTCTTTTGAGTGATTTGAGTTCCGCACCAAAGGAACTGACCTCGATGCTGATGTGTTCGTTTTTTAATTGATACTTTGTGCCTGTACTCATGTCTCCTCCTAAAATTATCTGTCTAATGGAAATACTGTCTTATCCGCTACTGAAATGTCCTTCCCGATCTGTACTTCGATCAAGTGCAGATCACTGTCTGCCATTACGGTGTGTTTACATCCTTCCGGGATTTTAATAACGCTGCCGGCTGAAATTTCCTGCATCAGATCATCCAGGATCACCTTTCCGTGACCGGATACAACTGTCCATACTTCTTCCCTGTGCTGATGACTGTGGTACTTCATCCGATGCCCGGGTTTTAAATTTACACGAACTGTATAGGACTGTGGCTGCATATCGATCACAGTATAACTGCCCCATGATTTTTCAGCATACTTTACCACACCACCTATAGATTCTACATAGGGCTTCATATAACTGCTCTGATCTTTGTCAGCTACCAGAATACCATCATTGCTGACTGCGACTACCATGTTTTTGCATCCCATACATAATACCGGAATATCCAGTTCGTTAACTACATTGGTATTATCACAGTTGTCATCCATTGTAACATTACCAAGCTTCTGATCCGCCATAACTTCAGTCATCATGTTCCAGGTTCCTACGTCCTTCCAGTCTCCTGCATAACGCATTACCTGAATACTGTTCTCTTTTTCCACAACTGCATAGTCAAAGCTGATTTTGGTCAGTTTATCATACTTTTCATATAGATCATCGTACTTCTTAAAATCAATAAGTCTATGTGCAATATTCAATAAATAACCCAGTTTAAACGCAAATACACCTGCATTCCATAAAGCCCCCTGTGCCAGATAGGCCTGTGCAGCCTCTACTGTTGGCTTTTCCTTAAATTCACGTACCTTGCTTACTGTATCTGCTGTATCCGGAATAATATAACCATACTTTTCACTTGGATATGTCGGTTCAATCCCCATCAGTGTCAGATTTGCATTTCCTGCATGTACCAGTTCTTCCAGCTTCCTGACTCCCTCATAATAAGAATTGTCTACGTAAGGATCGACCGGACATACTGCCACACACTCTTCTTCACCTACTTCCTGCACATCATGCAGATAAGCTGCCGCCAGTGCAATCGCCGGAAAGGTGTCACGTCTGCACGGTTCTACACATACGCTGACCTGTTCTCCCAACTGGTTACGTATCGCGCTGACCTGCGTCTTACTGGTAGCGATCGTTACCCTGGCTTCACTGTCAACTGTCGTGATCTGTCTGTAGACACGCTGTACCATAGACTCACGATTTCCCTGTTCGTCTTTGAACAGTTTAATGAACTGCTTGGAACGTATATCATTAGACAAAGGCCAGAGACGCTTGCCACTGCCGCCTGATAACAGAATTATATTCAAAATACTTTACCTCCGCTGTATATAATAAATCCGCTATACCAGATTCTTTACAGAGTCTAGTATAACGGATTTGTGTTTAAAGTACAATGATTGTTTGTGATTATGTTGACTGTATTATCTCATTGCTGCGATAAATTTGTCTGCAATTGCTCTATGTCCTGTCTGGTTCGGATGTGGATTATAATCGTAGTTATCAGGATCTCCCTGCAAATATTTATTTGCATTGATGGTATTATACAGATCTACGATCACACATCCTGTTGACTGCTTTTCAATGATCGCATTCAACTGTAATACGTACTGTTTTGCCAGAGTTTCCATATTTAGCACTTCAAAACTTCCAAGATAAATACTTGGTGTATTATGAAATGGATTATACAGATTTCCTACATAAATCTTTGCATTTGGAGCTATCTGCCTCAGAGCCTTGAGAATTGCCACATAATTCGTTTCAAAATCACTGACCGCCTGTTTCATAACCTTACCATTATACAGCTCATTATGCAAAGAATAAGCAATAGGAAGTGCCTGCCAGTATGCTTTCATCAGTTGAAAAACATTTTTGGTAGACAATCTGGCTGACCATGCGGAAATAACAGAACCCAGTTCACTTACATCACACCCGAAACAGTCTGCCATAACACCATATGCTGCCACCAGAATATCATTTGAACCTATATCCAGAGTAATGATGTCTGCATTCTTAAGTTCTGCACACACTACCGCATGATAAGGATTCGAGGTATTAAGCAGAACCTCTTTTAAGTCCCCGCTCTGTATTCCATCAACACCCAGATTGGTCACTTCGCATCCATCATACTGTCCTTTGAGGAAATTACCGACCATATTAACATATGTACTGTCTCCCGCTGTAATACTGTCACCAAGAGCTACATAGTGAATTTCCTGTGGTGCCTCTTCTGCTGCCAGAACCGGCATCGCTGCTCCAAAAATCTGTAACGCCGCCACAATCCCTGCTAACGCTTTGCAAATCTGTACTTTGAATCTTCTCATTTTTATCCCTCCGTGTCATAATTGATTCCTTGTCAATGTGTTAAAATTGTATTTATTGTATATACAATTATATAACTTTTCTGACACTTTTTGATAAAAATATATTAGTGACTCTGTCTACTTTATTGCTCTTCCAATAATTCTGCTACGTCTCCTACATTTTCCAGATTCTGAATCTCTCTGTCAGAGAATTTTATATGGAATCTCTCTTCAATAAGACTGATCAAATTAAAGAACTCCATAGAACTAAGCCCCAGATCATCTACAAATTCTGATTCCTCTGTGATCTCTACATCATCTTCTGTCATTGCTTCTCTTATTACTTCCAATAATTCTTCTGTCATTGTTCCTGCTCCTTATACTTTCTATATTCCTCTAAGACATTTCTTCTGACAAGTTTGCCCATTCCTGTTCGCTCAAAGGCTTCCTGCCTGATCCATATATCTTCTATTTTACGAAAATATGGCTGCTTTTTATTATATTTTCTAATATCCGTTAATACCTGTTCATGCCATTCTTCATCTGCTACTATCACAGCAACAATACGGTCATCTGTATACAGCGTACATGCTTCTCTCACATGCCCGATCTGTGACAGTTCCTCATCTACTTCGTTATAATACAGTTTACTTCCATTTTTCATGGAGATCATATCCTGCTTACGTCCAAGAATATCCAGTGTTCCATCTTCATGTCTGGCTGCAATATCTTTTAGATAAATACATCCATTCTTTAACACTTCTGCCGTTTCCTGCGGCTTCTTATAATATTCTGTCATGACATCAGGATTGTGGATCACCAATTCCCCGTCCTCCTCCAGTGTTAATTCTACACCTTCCACAGGAGTAAGGTGATCCACGCTGTCCTCTATTCTGCTCATTGCAGCAGCACCTGCTGTCTCCGATGCTCCATACAGGTTCTGCATTCTGATGCCATGCTTTTCTGCCAGTTCCTCCAGACTTTTTTCACATTTGGAACCTGCAACCGTGATCACTCTGGCATTTTCTCCCTGTTTCCCATTCAGGAGAAGATACTCTGCCAGACTCGCTACGATAGAAAGCACAGCAGGTTTAAAATATGCGATTTCCTCCACCATACGTCTTGGATTACCCATACATAAGGTTCTGCCCTGATTCCAGAATGACAGAACTATAAAATTGGCATACAAATGTCCTGTTGGCGTAGGAATGTAAACCTTTCCATTATATCCTCCGGCAAGCTGTCCTTTTACTTTCGCTGCATTTCTGTATAATGCCCCGAAAGGAACCACCACACCCTTTGCCATTCCTGATGTACCGGATGTGAAGAACATAATATCTCCATCCCGATAAACCGATCTGTCTCTGTCATCCTCATGCTCCGGCTGTGGATAAGTTTCATATACAATATGTTCCTGTTCCAATGCCCTTGTAATCTTTCTGTCCTTTTCATCAGTGAAGACACACTCTGCATCAGCATATTTCAGCAAAGTCACAATATCTTCCACCGGAAGGAGTGCATCCATGGCGATCATCGTTTTGCCTGCTGCCAGTGCGCCATATGCATTACAGAACCATTCATAAGCTGTGGCCCCCAGCACTGCGATCCTGTTACATTCCAACTGACGGTAATATTCTGCATAGTCTGCAATATCGGCGGATAATTCCCTGTAGGTTCTGGTCAGTCCCTGATATTCTTCCACCGCTGTATTCTCTCCATAAGCTTCACTCCAGCTTATAAGTTCATCAAAAAATCCCATGTTTCGTCCTCCTGAGCAGAAACTTATCTATTTTAGCAACAATAAAACATCCGGTAAAGATCACACATACCCTGATCGCAAAAATCACAATCAATCCCAATACGGGATTCTGCATGAATATTTCTCTTTCGCTCAAAAGATGCCAGTCAAAACTCAATACTTCTATGGAATGTACCACAAAGATCCATAAGGAATACCGACCAAGTTTCCGGACAAAATCTGTAAATCTGTTCTGTATATGCTCCAGATGCAAAGCGATCCGCATATATACCACTGCATGTGGAATTCCGGGCACAATACGTGCAATATAGGACTGTGAACCACCTGCGAACATAATGCCGATTCCCACAATATATCCCAAAATGACTAAAACAGTAAGGATCACATAATCTTTCATATACCATTTACGGATCAGGAACTTGGATTCTTTCAGACAATAGCCGCAATATAATGTAAATACTGCCTCCAAGACTCCACAGGGACACAGTGGAAGCCATGGTGCACGTTCCAGTATGATCCCTATCACCAGCAAAATTCCAATCACTGTCTTTTTGTACTTGATTTTGCTGCTTTTCATGATCAGGTTTAAAATAATACTCGCCCAGCAAAGAGTGAACAAAAACCAGGCAGGCCCCAGATTACATATGATCCTGCCCTTTATCGTATAAACATTCTGACTTCCTGTAAGAAATCCCAGCACAATTCCTCTCGCACCGCCATATGCAGAACGCAGAGTATGAAAACGCTGAAAATTGATCACTGCACAGCAGCCTGCTGCCATGATACCAACAAAAGCATACGGCTTCATCAAACTGCTGATCTGACTCTTTGTATAACTCTTGACAGGCTTCGGTTTGAACCAGTATCCACTTGCCAGAAGAAACGCAGGCATTAACCCCAGCCATATCAGGTTCAACGGGATCTGCACTCCTATCAGCGCCGGATTCCCATTCCAGTAATCATATGTATGCCAGAACACAACAATAAAAATAGCAAATCCTTTCAGAAGATCGAACATGCTCATTCTGTTTTTATATACTTTTTCTATTTCCTTCATTCCGATTTCCATGCCCTTATGATACGATTTCAAGCTGTGGCAGTTCCAGTGATCCCCATGACTTGGAATGCCATACAATTTCTCTTTGTGTAATTACTCTCTTCTCAAATTCCAAACCATTTACACAATCCAGATCAACACTTTCATGATCTGTATCCCTGACAAACAACGTATATATCGTCTTGTATTTGCCCTCCTGCAGCAGCGATATGTCCATATCTACAGTGATTCCCCCCCTCTCACCTGCATCACGGCTTTCTATGTCATACAGGAAGGAAGCACATACAGGATTCTCCACACTGTCAAATACTTCCACACGCAGGCACAGATTGACAACATCGCTGTCATAACGCCATTTAAAATGGAACCGTATTTTCTCCCCTTCCCAGAATACAGCATCTTTTTTATTCACATACTCTGCGCTTAGTAATCTGACCTCATCTCTCTGTAACCAC
>ULWY01033639.1_pt1 | contig 79043 bp, 69 predicted proteins | sample 1960761 | NCBI WGS metagenome assembly ULWY01 (sample SAMEA4835824, study PRJEB28245) | human gut metagenome | biome: gut microbiome; material: fecal sample | place: Denmark | collected 2008 | reverse complement strand
ACATAAAACTCATCCTGTTCCAATGTATTTATGATTTTTCTCCCGATACCTTTTCCATGAAATTCTGGCAAAACAAAAATAGTCAGCAAAATGCTTTCTGTCTTACTTCCCCAGAAACTAGAAATCGAGCCCGTACCAACTATCTTACCATTCCATTCAAAGACATACATATGTGCATAGTCGGCAATATTTAAAACTTTCCCTGAATCATAAACCTTTGCAAGTTCCTCCATAGCTGCAATTCCATAATCCTTGCTATTGACCTCTAAGAAATTCCTTACAATAAGCTTGCTAACCTCATCTGCATCCTCTTCTTCAAATCTTCGTACATTAATACAATTTTTTACATAACCAACCAATGTCATCTTTTCATTTACCACTATTTCCTCGCCAACTCTAACAAAGCCGCATTTTTCGTACAAATGACAATTGCCTGTTTCCTGCTTAATCGTATCTAAACGCCATTCTATTGTATTCGGATAAATGCCAAATAATTGTTCTATTACCGTGCTAGCAATCCCTTTATTTTGAAATTTGGAAATTATAAAAATAGGAGATATCCAATTAACATTTTCATGCACCTTTTTGCCTTGATGGCATCTGACTCTCACACCTCCAACTTTTTCTCCATGAAATACAACGAAGTAGTAATCTGAATTTGTATCAATAATCTTTTCTGTTACTCTCTCCAGGCTTTCTTTTGCCGGACTTGTATCATCATCTTGATATTTATCATATAATGGCATAAACGCTTCTACCTGTAGTCTGTGCAGACACTCCGCTTCATCTTCTGTTACCAATTTCAATTCAATTAAATTACTCATTCCATGCACCTCTTTTACAAAAAAAAATCGCACCAAACATTCATTGTCCAGTGCGATAATTCCAATTTACGATGTAATATATATTAACACATCACTTACATTCTGGTTTTATGCACTAGACTAATAGACCTACCAGCTATAAGTCAATGCATTAACCTTGCAAAGCTTATAACGCAGTACGTCTATAATACATATACATATAACGTCTTGAATGTAAGTTCTGATTCATTTGTATGCTCTCCTTGTAATTTTGGTGACAAGTATACTATCCATATTCACTTGTGTCAATAAAAATTTTATTTCAAACCACATAAAACTTTCCATTACTCCGCCCACAAATAGAGCCAAATTAGAGCCATTTGATAAAACAAATGCCGGAAACCCGCATAAATACAGGCTTTCGGCATTTTAGTCCGTTATTCAAACTCAATCGTTCCAGGCGGTTTACTCGTCAGATCATACATTACTCGGTTTACGCCCTTTACTTCATTTATGATTCGTGTCATAACCTTCTGCAATACTTCGAATGGAATCTCGGAGCAGTCGGCGGTCATGAAGTCGCTGGTGTTGACTGCACGGAGTGCGATTGCGTAGTCGTAGGTACGCTCGTCACCCATAACACCGACACTACGCATGTTGGTCAGTGCTGCGAAATACTGTCCAAGGTTCTTGGCAAGTCCTGCCTTGGCGATCTCCTCGCGGTAGATGTAATCGGCATCCTGTACGATACGAACCTTGTCTGCGGTTACTTCACCGATGATACGGATACCAAGTCCCGGTCCCGGGAATGGCTGACGGTATACCAGATATTCCGGGATACCAAGCTCCAATCCGGCTTTTCTTACTTCATCCTTGAAGAGCAGGCGAAGTGGCTCGATGATTTCCTTGAAATCAACATGATCCGGAAGACCACCTACATTGTGATGGCTCTTGATCACTGCGGACTTTCCAAGTCCGGACTCGATCACGTCCGGGTAGATGGTTCCCTGTACTAAGAAGTCAACCGCGCCGATCTTCTTCGCTTCTTCCTCGAATACACGGATGAACTCCTCGCCGATGATCTTACGCTTTGCCTCTGGCTCTGTAACGCCGGCTAATTTCTTATAATAACGCTCCTGCGCATTGACACGGATGAAGTTCAGCTCGTATGGGCCGTCCGGACCAAATACTGCCTCGACCTCATCGCCCTCGTTCTTACGAAGCAGGCCGTGGTCAACGAATACACAAGTAAGCTGCTTTCCTACTGCTTTTGAGAGAAGAACGGCAGCTACGGATGAATCGACACCGCCAGACAGGGCACATAATACCTTACCATCGCCAACCTTCTCACGGATCTCACGGATCGTTGTCTCTACGAACGAATCCATCTTCCAGTCACCGGAGCATCCGCATACATTATAAACGAAGTTTGACAACATCTTCTGTCCTTCTTCGGTGTGCATAACCTCCGGATGGAACTGTGTCGCATACAGCTTACGCTCCGGGCACTCCATTGCTGCTACCGGGCAGACCGGTGTCTTCGCAACAACCTTGAACCCTTCCGGCGCCTTTGAGATATAATCCGTGTGGCTCATCCAGCAGATTGTCTGTTCTTTCACGCCCTTGAAAATAGCACTGCTGTTATCTACTTCCACCTCGGTTCTTCCATACTCGCTGACCGGTGCAGTTTCAACTGTACCTCCAAGCATATATGCCATCAACTGTGAACCATAGCAGATTCCGAGAATTGGTATTCCTAATTCAAATATTTCCTTCTGATAGCGTGGTGAATCCTCGCCATACACGCTATTTGGGCCACCCGTGAAAATGATTCCCTTTGGATTCATTTCCTTGATCTTGTCAAGCGACAAGGTGTACGGATGTACCTCTGCATACACATTACATTCACGGACACGACGTGCAATCAACTGGTTATACTGACCACCAAAATCAAGCACGATAATCATTTCCTTATTCATGTGCGTCTCCCTTCTTCTCTATACTTATTGTATTTCATATCTTGTCACCACGCGTCAGCGTGATGACCTGCGCACGCATCAGCGTGCTTCATTATATCATGTGTTGTAACCACGATTATATGTAATTACTCATCCTCTATTCTATAAGAAAATAAGCAAGAGTCCTATCTTCTGATAAAACCCCTGCTTATTATACTAATTATTCAGCATCTCTGCAATAACTTCCTGCGCTTTTTGTAACTGCGTATCATCTGCGCGGTCAATATTGACTGCAGATGCCTTTCCATCCGGAAGTTCGACCTCATAATCCGGTGTAATACCCTTCTTGTGGATATCATTTCCGTTCGGTGTAAAATACTTTGCAATCGTAAGCTTCACAGCCGTTCCATCGGAAAGCGGAATGACTGACTGGACGATGCCTTTACCGAATGTCGTTGTACCAACCAGCTTCGCCTTACCGGAATCCTGCATGGCACCGGAGAAAATCTCAGATGCGCTGGCACTGTTGCCATTCACAAGTACAACCAGCGGGATATCCACGCTGTGTTTGCCGCTATCCTTGTACTCTCCAATCACATTTCCATCCCGATCCTTCGTGGATACGATCACACCGTCATCCATGATGTAATCACACATATCGACAACGGCTGTCAGAAGTCCACCCGGATTGTCACGCAGATCAATGATTGCCGCCTTGGCGCCATTCGCCTGCACTTCGTCGATTGCATCCTCAAATTCCTGCGCTGTATTGTCGTTAAACTGTGTGACCGCGATATATCCAACCTGATCATCCAGCATCTCGCTTTCTACCGTGTAATTCTCCACCGTACGACGCTCTACATCAAACTCCAAGTAATCGGATTCCCCCTGGCGGTAAATCTTCAGATGTGCTTTCGTACCTTCCTCGCCGCGGATCATATCCACTACGACCGAAAGCTCCTGATCTGTAATTTCCGTGTCATCCACCTGGACTAAGATATCGCCTGCCTTAAGTCCCGCTTCTTCCGCCGGACTATTCTTGATTGGTCTCACAATCTCGACACGCATGTCTGAATTCATCGTCACAACCGCACCGATACCGACATATTCGCCTGACGTATCTTCCTGCAGCTCTGCATACTCTTCCTTTGTATAATAGACAGAATACGGATCATCCAGGCCATCCATGATTCCGTCATACAACGCTTCTTCCTGCTTATCACGGTCAACATCAAAATAATAATACTTATCAATCAGAGAATTAATCTCTGCTACCTTCTTATCCACCGCGCTGTCCTTCCACAGGTCCGATGCGACTACAGGCTCTGATGCGTCTGCCTGTGATGCGTCGGAATCTGTCTGCACCTCGATGGACTCTCGTGTATTCTTCCTGGACTCGGTATTCTGTCCACATCCGGCACACGCAATGGACAATGCAGCCGTCAGCACCAAAGTCACTAGTTTTTTCATAGTTTTCTTCACAGTTACTTATACTCTCCTTTATATGATCACGCCTGCACTATTGGAGATATGGCAGGGGATCAACATAACTACCGTTCACTCTGACTCCTAAATGGCAGTGTGGACCGGTTGAATTCCCGGTACTTCCCGCAAGCGCAATCACCTGCCCACGCGATACCGTCTGTCCTACACTTACACAAATGCTTGAGTTGTGCATATAAGTTGTCGTCAAAGATGAGCTATGCGCAATCGTTACATAATTACCCATAGATCCGGAATAAGATGCCGCAATTACCGTTCCAGCCTCGCATGCTACAATCGGCGTACCTGTCGGACATCCAATATCCAATCCCTGATGATATCTTGAACCAATACCTCCGGGGCTCTCTCTCGGTCCAAATTTGGAAGTGATTGTTCCACCGGATGATACCGGCCATTGCAGACTTCCGCCCGTGTATGTAACATCAACATTGGTTGGTGCTGATGTTGTACTTCCGCTTCCCGCAGCTGCGGCCGCTGCTGCGGCTGCTGCCTGCTGCTGTCTATAAGCTTCCTCTGCGGCTGCAATCGCCTGATCGGTTGCGGCAATATCCTGCTCCAATTCAGCAATTGTTGACTCATAATCACCGATTGATGACTGATAATTCGCAACCTGGGTCTGCTTTCCTTCAATCATAACCTCAACAGCTGCCTTGTTATCTTCGACCTCAAGCTTTACATCCTCAACTTCCTTCAGATCGCTCTCAAGACCGGCCTTTGTGTCAGCGATTGTCTGACGTGTCTCTACGAATTCATCAAACATATTCTTATCATAAGAATATATCTGATCTGCATATTCTGTCTGATTGACAATATCTGAGATATCCGATGTAGAGAAGAGCACATCCAGATAAGATGGATTACCATTCTCATACGAATACCGGATCCGTTCCTTCATCGCCTCATACTGTTGCTGTTCCTTCTCCTGCGCTGCCGCAAGTTCCGTCTGCTTCTGCTCAATATCCGATTCAAGCTGTGTCTGTCTGCCTTCGAGTTCTGTAATCTGGTTCGTATATTCTGTTACCTGTGCATCAAGCTCTTCAATTGCATCCAGAATCGATTTCTGTTCCGACTGCAGCTGTTCAAGCACAGCCTCTGCTTCTGCTTTCTTACTTTCTTTCTGATCTTTCTGATCCTTCAGGTCTGAGATGCTGGTTGCATTCACAGTAATACTCATGCTTCCGGCAACTACAAACGCAATCATTGCTCTGACAAGTTTCTTACACTTCATGCTTTTACCTCCTAAACCTTCAAATGTTTTCTTGTTGTCAATATACTTCCAATCAGGCCAAGTCCGATGCCGATACCTGCGGACAGCGGAATCAGTACCGCGAAGATTTCCTTGACCGGCACGAATGCAAACAGATTCTGTACCACAGAGAATCTTCCGATAATATACTGAATAACCGTATCATACATATAATAGACAAGTACAAGCGGAATCAGTGATCCAATCAATCCGATCACGATACCTTCCACGATAAACGGTGCTCTTACGAAGAAGTTCGTCGCACCGATCAGCTTCATGATTCCGATTTCTTCCTTCCGGACCGTAATACCGATTGTAATTGTATTGCTGATCAGGAATACAGAAACAAGAAGCAAAATGACAATAATGCCGACTGATGCATAGCTTACAACACTGTTTAACGCTGCCACGCCATCCGCTGTGACCTCCGAGCTCAGCACCTTACGTACGCCGGAAAGTCCTTTTAAATACTGTACAAATTCTGCCTGATTTGCAAGATCCTTCAATGTGATCTTATAGGATGCACTGTTCTTCAACGGGTTATCTCCCTGAAATGCATCGATTGCCGCCTGTGGATCGTCGAATTTCTCCTCCGCATACTGCTTCCATGCATCTTCAGCAGAAATATAATCCAATGTGTTCACTTCTTCGCGCAGACGGATCTGCTGTCCGATCATCGTAATATTTTCATCCGTAATTCCTTCATCGAAGAATACCGATATCGTAACCGTATTCTCCAGATCTGTCATTGCCGCACGGAAATTCACGATTACGCAATAGAAGATTCCGAGCAGGAACAGACAGGAAACAATCGTTCCGACGGATGCCAATGAGAACAATAGATTTCTTCTGATACTTTTTAAGCCCTGCCGGACACTATATAATAATGAACTAATCCTCATCGATATACCCACCTTTTTGCTCATCGCTGATTATTTCGCCATGCTTCAGCGTGACAACACGCTTCTTCATCATATTGACGATCTCTTTGTTATGCGTAACAACGACAACCGTTGTTCCCTTCTTGTTGACATCCTCCAGAAGTCGCATAATCTCCCATGAATTCTTCGGATCCAGGTTACCCGTCGGCTCATCGGCAAGCAGAATCTCCGGTTTGTTCACCAGTGCACGGGCAAGTGCCACTCTCTGCTGCTCACCACCGGAAAGCTGCCTTGGGAATGACTTGTATTTGTCAGCCAAGCCAACCAGTGTCAGCATGGCAGGCACCTGTCTACGGATATACCGGCTTGGTGTCTCGACAACACGCTGTGCAAATGCTACATTCTCATACACCGTCCGGTCCTTGAGCAGCCGGAAGTTCTGGAATACAACACCGATCTTTCTCCGAATCTTCGGAATGTTCTTTCTCTTTAATTTGCTATAGTCGGTATTCGCAACCTTGATCTTGCCGGAGGTTGGATCCATCTCCTTCAACAACAGCTTGATCAACGTTGTCTTACCAGATCCCGAAGAACCTACTATGAATACAAATTCACCTTTCTCTATCTTCAGGCTCACATCATTTAGGGCATACGTCTTACTTGCCGGATACCGCATCTTCACATGATCCAGTTCTAACATCTTACTATCTCCTTGTACATTTCTTTGTGTCTGTCATCTGTCAGGCGCAAAACCTTAATTAATACTCCAGCGATTCCATGTACTTCATATACTTTACGACCATAAGCGCAATCTTGAATGTGATTGCATCCTCAAACACGCGGAGGTCAAGTCCTGTACTCTTCTGAAGCTTATCCAACCGGTAAACCAGTGTGTTACGATGAATATAAAGCTGACGGGAAGTCTCGGACACGTTCAGACTGTTCTCGAAGAACTTATTGATCGTCGACAATGTCTCCTCGTCGAATTCATCCGGTGATTTACCATCAAAAATCTCCTTAATAAACATCTTGCAAAGCGGAAGCGGAAGCTGATAGATCAACCGTCCAATTCCAAGGTTGCTATATGCAATGATCTTTCTGTCGCTATAGAAGATCTTGCCTACATCGAGCGCAAGCTTTGCTTCCTTGTAAGAACGGGATACTTCCTTGATCTCATTTACAATTGTTCCATATGCAACATTAACTGAGGACATCGCTTCTGTATTCAGCATATCCACAATGACCTTTGCGGTCTTCCGCATATCCTCGTATGTCTCACTCGGTTTCACTTCTTTCACAAGAATAATATTCTTCTCATCCACAGCTGTGATGAAATCTTTCGTCTTGCTGGAGAAAAGTGTCCGTACTGTCTCCAATGCATTCGTATCTTTCTCTGTCTTCGTCTCGATAATAAACACAATCCGCTTCACATCCGTCTCGATGTGCAGCTTCTTGGCACGATTGTAAATATCTACCAGCAACAGATTATCCAAAAGCAGATTCTTAATAAAGTTATCCTTGTCAAAACGTTCCTTGTACGCCACAAGCAGGTTCTGTATCTGGAAGGTTGCCATCTTCCCGATCATATATACATCCTCAGCATCCCCCTTCGCCAGGATTACGTATTCCAATTCATTCTCATCGTACACCTTGAAGAACTGAAATCCGCGGATTACCTGACTATCCGCCGCCGATTCAGAGAACTTCACAACCTCATCTTCATACTCTTCCATGCCTCGCATCGTCGTTGCAAGTATCTTTCCTTCTGTATCCATCACACATAATTCTACTCTGGTGATTGATTTGATACCTGCGACCGTATCCTGCAGTATCTGATTCGAAATCATTCGTCCACCCCTATTCCTCGTTATGAATTATTAAAAATTCTGTAACAAAATTGTAACATTTATACATCTTGCTGTCAATGCCAAATCATTTCCAATTATTTAACATTGCATACACTCACACAAAGTACATTTTACACGAAAAACGCAAAAAAAAAAAGAGGAAACGCATAATTTTATGCATTTCCTCTTGAAAAATCACAATTTGTTCAAACTTTCGAACACGTATGTAGACTAGCTTGCGATAATCTCCTCTGTCTCCTTATCGAAGATATGAATCTTGCTCAGATCAAATGCGAACTGAACTGTATCGCCAGGTCTTGCTGTTGTACGTGCATTTACTCTTGCTGTGATATCGAACTGGTCGATTGTGAAATACAGATATACTTCAGCACCAAGCATTTCGTAAATATTGATTCTTGCATCGATAACACTCTCAGGTGAAGACTCGATGAAGAGCTGCTCATCATGAATATCCTCTGGACGGATACCAAGAACTACTTCCTTATCAAGGAAATCACCGCTGATCAGCTTCTGGGCCTTAGCATCAGGAACCTTGATTGAGTGAGAACCAAACATAAGAAGTACGTCTGCACCAGACTTAACAACCTTACAATCAATGAAGTTCATAGGTGGCATACCCATGAAACCAGCTACGAAGAGGTTGCATGGCTTATCGTACAGATTCTGTGGTGTATCTACCTGCTGAATAATACCATCCTTCATAACTACGATTCTTGTACCAAGAGTCATAGCCTCTGTCTGGTCATGTGTTACGTAGATAATAGTTGTCTGCAGTCTCTGGTGAAGTTTTGAAATCTCAACACGCATCTGAACACGAAGCTTAGCATCCAGGTTTGAAAGAGGCTCATCCATAAGGAATACCTTTGGCTCACGAACGATAGCACGTCCCATAGCCACACGCTGTCTCTGACCACCTGACAAAGCCTTCGGCTTTCTGTCAAGCAGATGCTCAATATCAAGAATCTTAGCAGCTTCATGTACCTGCTTATCGATCTTCTCCTTTGGTACCTTTCTAAGCTTCAGACCAAATGCCATGTTATCATAAACTGACATATGTGGGTACAAAGCGTAGTTCTGGAATACCATCGCGATATCTCTGTCCTTAGGCTCTACATCGTTAACCATCTTGTCACCGATCCAAAGCTCACCGGAACTGATATCCTCAAGTCCTGCAATCATACGAAGTGTTGTAGACTTACCACATCCTGAAGGTCCTACGAAGATGATGAACTCCTTATCTTCGATGTCCAGGCTAAAGTCCTTAACTGCGTTAAAGCCATTTGGATAAATCTTATAAATATTCTTAAGTTGTAAACTAGCCATTTTGATTTTTCCTCCTTAGATTTTAGCTATAATCATCTGACTCATGATGTTTGTATGATACACCAAACAGCCCAATCTTGCCATATTACTATTCAACAAATAAGGATAAAAAATATTGTGTAATTTGTATATGAAAATTTTTTTCATATTTTTTTTGTGGATTTTTCACAAATTTTACCAAGGCTTGCCTAGCCGATTTTTGTGAAACCTTCACCATAAGCCTCTCGAACATCTCCTACAAAGCAGATGGCACGGTCATCAACTTCGTATATTTTCCTCTTGACATTTACCATTTCCTTCGAACTAAGCGCACACAGAAGCATACGTTTTGGCGATCCTGTATATCCACCTTTTGCCGGTATCTCCGTAACCCCCCGCCCGAGTTCGCCGATGATATATTCTTTCACCTGCTTTTCTTCTGTCGAAATAATGTACATCAGCTTCGCATGGTTCGGTCCTTCGAGTATCCGGTCGGAGACCCGTGTCATGACGAACAGCGCAATCAGGGAATAAATTCCCTTTTGCAGCCCGAATACGCCAAATCCAAATAATATGATCACGCCATCGATAACCGCCATCAGCTTCGGAACCGATATATGCGGCAGCCGCCGGTTTAAAATCTGCGCAAGCATATCCGCTCCACCCGAAGATGCATTCTGCAGGAATATAAGTCCCAGACCGCCTCCCATGATCACGCCACCGCACAGGCCATCCACCAGCACATCGCCGGTAAGAAGACCAAAACGCGGCACAACTCCAAGGAATACCGTCAGGCACACGGTTGCATAGAGCGTGCGGTAGAAATTCACCCGCCCAAGCACTTTGTACCCGATGATGAACAATGGCACATTGCAAATTATATTCACAAACCACATCGGCAGCCCGAACACATGCCTTGCAACGACAGAAAGCCCCGTCACACCGCCTGTCACAAGTTCGAGCGGATTGAAATATGTTGTAACCGAGACCGCCATCAGAAAAGCCCCGGTTGTCAGCTGTACAAACCGCTTATACGTATCTTTTTTCATGCTCATTTTCCCCGATCTGTCATTCCTATGCAACAAAAAAGCTCCATACATCTAGTATGGAGCCAATCGTTTATCTTATTCATAAATGAGCAATTTACCTACATGGTTTTATATAATTGATGGTTGCTATGAGCATCTTACCTGCACTTTATATGATTAATGGTTGCTGTCAGATGCGCCAAGTATAATCACAATGTCATAGCCATCGGTCGGCTCTGAAGTTCCGCTTGTCACGGTTCCCACCTCATAACTTGCCGCAGCGAAATAATTAACAAGTTCCGTTCCGACACCGTCTTCCTTCGAGATGATCTTCGTATCTGCCAGAGATTCCGAATAATCACTTGCGTTCGTATTGGCATATCCGTCGGCATTCAAAGTCTCGCACCATCTACCCGCAAGTCCGGCAATCCCCGTGCTGTTAAGCACTAAGATGTTCTTGCCCTTTGCATCGCCGGTCTCCTGTGCCTCCTGTGTATCTTCCGCAGAAGCTTCTGTCGAAGGATTCATCTGCAGATCATCCGTCTGTGCATCCGTAAGTGCATTGGCATCCAGTGTTGTCGCAGGGCCACTCTTTTTCACTCCGCCTTTTACAGCCTGAAGCACAAAAAATGCGCCAAACACTACAATCGCAAGTCCTAATATAATAACGGCCGCGCGAAGCAACATCGAAAAGAACAATCCTGCCGCCGTCTGCTGTTTTCTTCCACTCATAATTTTCTCCTATCCTCGTTATACGTTTTCTTCATCTTTTTCACTGCGTATCTGTCATTGTCAATTCAAGCCGATTTTCAATACATTTTTCAAGTATAGCAAATGTTGTTGTTTTTTTCAACCATTTATAGCATAATCATAGTATGGATTTTTTGTGAAAAAGTTGCATCCTGCTATACATATTTCAACAAGAACAAGGAGGTTTCAATCCCATGAAAACAGCTCTTATTACCGGTGCTTCCCGCGGAATCGGCGAAGCTGCCGCCTATCAATTAGCAAAAGAATACGACTGTGTTGCCATTATGAGCCGGAATACCGACGGAAAATTAAATACCGTTGCGAATCAGATTCACACCACAACCAATTGCGAATGCATTCCATTTACCGGGGATGTATCCGACTTTGCATTTGTTGAAGAATGCGTCCGGTCACTTGCCGCATCCGGGCATCCGGTCGATACACTCGTCAACAACGCAGGCATCTCGCTCGTCGGGCTTTTTCAGAACATGACGCCAGATGAATTCGACCGCATCCTGCGCATCAATGTAACTTCCGTCTACAACACCTGCCATGCTGTGATTCCTGATATGGTACGAAACCAGCATGGACGTATCTTGAATATCTCCTCGGTCTGGGGACTCGTCGGTGCCTCCTGTGAAGTTGCTTATTCAGCAACGAAGGGGGCCATCAACAGCCTGACGATGGCGCTTGCGAAGGAACTAGCCCCAAGTCATATCGCGGTCAATGCGATTGCTTTCGGTGCCGTGGACACGACCATGAACGCTCATCTGTCTGTCGAGGAGAAGAATACGCTCTGTGAGGAAATCCCGGCAGAAAAAATGGCGGCTCCCGAAGAAGCCGCCGCCTGTATCTCTCATATTTTGGCAATGCCGGATTATATGACCGGCGAAATATTGAAATTCGATGGTGGCTGGATCTAGCCACCATTTTCCTTTTCCGAATTCTTTTCTGAATTCGTTATGAATCCTTCTTACGCAGGTTTTTGATTGCTGTTGTAAGCTTGATCGGATTTCCGTAACGCAATGTCGAACTCCGGAAGATCTTACCGCCGATCACACCCATAAGCGCAACAGAAATATACAGAATGACCGCAGATACGATGATCTCCCATGTCTGCACATGCCCCATCGCCACACGCGCAAACATGGCGCTGTAAGAGCTAAACGGCAGGAAGGAACAGACTTTCATCGGCATGCCGTCTACCTTGTCAAGCTGAAGCAGCACAACAAAATATACGATCATGATAATCATCTGTGCTGATCCGGCGGACTTATTCAGATCCTCAATCTTTGACACCAGTGCCCCGAGCGCACCGTATAGGAACGCATAAAATAGGAATCCGCCAATACCGAATACTGCAAATACAACCAATACATTGGCTGGGATATCCAGGAACATGCCAAGGTCAATGCCCCAGAAATCTTTATTGTACTGGTACGAACCAAGCAGACAGACAGCAATGATTCCGACCTGAAATACCGTTGCCACGGCACCTGCAAATACCTTGCCGAACAACAGTGCCGTTGAATCGGTACTGGTAACCAGAATCTCGATGGATCGGTTGCTCTTCTCATTTGTAACAGAGGACGCAATACTCATGCCATACATGATGATGAGCATAAATATCAGGATTACAAGCACATAGCAGTACCAGAAATTCTGTGTACTGTCCTTGCCAAGCACATACTCATCATGTGTAATTTCCTTATAGGATGCCTCCATGAATTCATTCAGATCCAGATCATGCTTCTCACAGTAATCCAGTTTGACAAGCATCCCCAGATAGCTGTCAAAGACAGCTGCATCGGAATTATCCATGCTCTTGTTATATACATAATAATCGTAGTCTGACAGCGAATGAACCGCGAATCCGGCGGCTGCTTCTTCCTCTTCAACCGCTTTTTTCAAAGCATCCTCACTGTCAAAGCTGACCAGATTTATTCCTGTTTCCATAGAACCCCATACCGAGCCATCCACGTCAATGATCAATATTCCTTCCGGATCGTAGACCCCGTATGTATGCTCTGCATCCGCCTCTGCGGAAGAATCCTCCTTTGAAGCGCTGTCCTGAACGGTAGAATCCTTCTTATCTCCCGTAATTGCATCCTTGACACGCGGAACAAACATGATGCCCGCTGCCAAAACAGCAATCAGGATTGTAGATATCACGTATGACTTGCTCTTAAAATAGTTGTCCAGCTCAAACTTTAATATCGTGAAAAACTGTTTCATGTTATACCGCCTCCTTTGCTGCTTCTGTGTCCGGTTCTTCATCCCCGACACAAGAGATAAAGATATCATTCAAGGATGGCTCATAGGCTCCAAACTGGTGAATTTCAACACCTGTCTGTTTACAAATATCAAGAATCTGCCACATATCAGCCTGGGTTTTCAGTTCAAGCACCACGTACTTTTTAGTCACACGCTCAACAACTGCATAAGAAGACAGCTTCTCCCTGCAGATATCAGCCAGCTCCTGCGGGCTGTAATTATCCGCCGATATCGTCTTTCTGCCACGTCCGTACGTATCCTTGATATCATCAAGATGTCCGGCTAATACGACGTCGCCATGATTGATGATCGCGATATCCTCGCAGAATTCTTCCACATAGCTCATCTGATGGCTGGAGAAAATAACGATGCGGCCTTCACGGATCAATTCCCGGATGACGTCCTTTAACACCTGTGCATTGACCGGATCTAACCCGGAAAACGGCTCGTCTAATATTACCAGTTGTGGCTCACCGACCAGAGTTGCCGCAAGCTGTACCTTCTGCTGGTTTCCTTTTGATAATGTCTCTAATTTCCGGTCAATATATTCGGATACATGAAGACGATCCAGCCATTTTACAGTACTCTCATTCGCCTGTTTCTTATTCATGCCACGGAGCATAGCAAGATACACCATCTGGTCACGCACTTTTTTCTTTGGGTAAAGTCCCCGTTCCTCCGGCAGATATCCAACCTGGCTTGCCGTCGGGTGAAATATTTCTCCATCGAGCATAATCTCACCGGAATTCGCATGGAATACATCCATGATAATACGGATCGTCGTCGTCTTGCCTGCGCCATTTCGACCAAGCAGTCCGAGTGCCCGTCCGCTCTCCACCGCGAAGCTGACCCCATGCAGGATTTCTTTTTCCCCGAAGCTTTTTCTTATATCTTTTAATTCGAGCTTCATAACCTCTTCCTTCTTTCCTGTCTATCGATTTTGTTATTCCCGCTTACTGCGTATTATACAAATCCAAAAATCCGTATAAAAATAACATGTCCCCAATATAGCAGAATCAATTGTTATTTACAACTATCTGCCCCTGCATTTCATATGTCTGCAGATAAAATGCAGGTCTATCAAAGACATGTTATGATCCGTCACCATGTATCCGCATGATGACCGGCATGCACATCCGTGCATATCTTTCTATTATTATCAACTGTTATGGCAGTGCATACTTCTGTTCATATGCACGGTACTGTTCATCGTACCACTTCGCATCCTGCTCCTTCACTTCTTTGCGGTGTTCATGTGCATCGAGTTCGTCATCCTCCACCTGGATCACACAGGTAGCAATATTCGAGCAGTGATCGGAGATACGCTCGTAAGTATCCGAGATATCTGACAGACTAAGTCCAAGCTCAATCGTACATTTGCCTTTACGCAGACGCTTGACATGACGTTTCTTGAGTTCTTTGTTCATATCGTCCATCAACTCTTCCAAAGGCTGCACAAGCGCCGCCTTATAACGGTCATTTTGCTCAAATGCATTGACTGTCATCGTCAGGATATCTTTGAGTGCCTTGCTGTAGACAGCAAGCTCATCCATCGCCTTCTTCGAGAAGATCAGTTCTTTCTTATGCATCTGTTCCACTGCCAGCAGTATATTCACCGCCAGATCCGAGATACGCTCGATATCTCCCAGCGAATGAAGCATCAGCGACAAGCGGTGTCCATCTTCCTTCGAAAGATCTTTCGTGGAGAGCCGGAGCAGATACGTGCCAAGCTGATCCTCGTATTTGTCGACGGTATCCTCTTCCTTGCGGATCCGTTCCGCTATCTCCTCATCGTATGCGGTAAGCAATCCGACTGCGCGGCCAACGGATTTCATAGAGAGCTCTGCCATCGCAGAAGCCACCTTCTGGCACTGCATAATCGCAAAACCAGGTCTCTCTAAGAATACCGGATCCAGAAGCTGCAGTACCTTGTCATGTTTGCTAAGCTCGTCTTCTTCCTCGTCATCATCCTTGATAGTCTTGACAGCAAGAAACTCCAGGAATCCAGAAAGCGGAAGCAGCACAATCGTTGCAGCAATATTAAAGATCGAATGGATCGTTGCAATTCCTACCTCATTTGCTGCCTGCGGCAGGAATGCATAATGTACAAATGCATTGGAGATATAAAATACTAACATGAACACAACCGTTCCAATTACATTAAAGTAAAAATGAACCGCTGCCGCACGTTTTGCGTCCTTACTTGCTCCCACACTTGAGATCATTGCAGTCGTACAGCTGCCGATATTCTGTCCCATAATGATAGGGAGGGCAAGTGCATAGGAGACAGCACCTGTGGAACAAAGCGCCTGCAAAATACCTACGGACACAGAGGAAGACTGCATAATCGTCGTCAATACAAAACCTGCAATAACTCCGAGAAGCGGATTCTCAAACTTCGTCAGAATCTGTGTGAACTGCGGAACATCCTTGAGCGGTTCCACTGCCGAACTCATTGCGGTCATACCATACATCAGAATCGCAAACCCAAGCAAGATTGTTCCGATGTTATGTTTCTTCTCACTCTTGCAAAATACAACTAAAATCGCACCAATCACAGCCAGAATCGGCGTAAAAGAGGTCGGCTTCAGCATCTGAAGGAAGAAGCTTCCTCCATCAATACCGGACAGTGACAGCAGCCATGAGGTTGCCGTTGTACCGATATTCGCACCCATGATAATACCGACTGCCTGATTGAGCTTCATGATACCGGAGTTAACAAAACCAACGACCATAACCGTCGTCGCTCCGGATGACTGGATGACTGCCGTTACACCTGCGCCAAGCAGCACAGCAGACCACTTATTGGAGGTAAGGCGTTCGAGAACCTTTTCCAGCTTACCACCCGACATCTTCGCTAATGCGTCTCCCATTATATGCATACCGTACAGAAACAATGCGAGACCACCAACCATGGATAGAACGTCAAAAATATCCATCTTTTTCTCCTATTCTCTTTATTGACATTTTATAAGCCGGTCTGCTGGATTTTACCCAAAATTCACCTAATTTTTACAGTTTCCGGTCTTTAACAATAATACAACCTTGAAGAGGTCTCCGTCAATCATTATTTCCACTTTGCCGTTCTGTAATTCCATCAGGCTCTGTGCAATGGAAAGCCCTAATCCATTACCCTCTGTATTTCTTGAACGGTCGCCACGGACAAACCGTTCCTTTAATTCATCACCGGAGATATTGAGTGGTTCCTTCGAGATATTCTTGAAGGTCACTGTGATCTCTCCCTGTTCTGTCTCATCCACATCGATGTATACCCGGCTGTTTGGCTGGGCGTACTTGATGATATTTCCGATCAGATTGTCAAACACGCGCCACAGATGTCTGCCATCTGCCATGACATGGCAGTCTGCCTGTGCACCGTATTTCTTCGTCAGATAATTCGTCACTACCGGCTGCAACTTACATGCCGCAAGCCGTTCTTCGAATTCTCCGAGTGCCTGTTCTAAAAGCATTTCCACGTCGGTCGGTTCCATATGCACTTCCAGATTACCCGTAGACGCCTTGCTCGCTTCGATCAGATCCTCGATCAGCTTCTTGAGCCTTGCAGACTGTCGCTGCAGCACCTCCAGATATTCTGCTTCCTTATCACTTAAGTCTCCCTCCTTGGAGAGGATATCCACGTAATTGATAATAGACGTAAGCGGTGTCTTGATATCATGGGAAACGTTCGTGATAAGCTCCGTCTTCATCCGCTCGCTCTTCATCCGCTCTGCCACTGCCAGGCGCACGCTGTCCTGAATGCAGTTTAATGTCTCGCCATGTGCCGCAAATTCCGGCAGCATATGTGTCGTGTCGATCTTATAATCGGTCTCGCCGTCCGCGATTTTCTTCGCGCCATCCTTCAGCCGATACATCTGCACGATCACGCGGATCAGGAAGACCGCAAGCAAAGCCGCACATACCAGATCCAGCATGATTGCCAGTCCGGCAGAACCACTTGCAGCCACGAGAATAAACCGGAGCAGTGCGATTCCTGCCAATCCGCCAATCCATTTCCAATAGAGGTTAAAATGTCTTCCAAGGAAACGGAAGATATCCCGCAGCTTCCGGAATACCCATTTAATAATCCTCACGCCAAGCTTAATCAAACGCCAGATCAATGTGTTTGCAAACATTGCCCAGCCATCTGCCTTCATTCTGGTTGATGTCGTCATAAGAAACGGCGGGAAAAGCAATGCCACGACAGCCAGATAGATTGCTGCTAAAAACAGCTCATCAATCCCGGAATATACATAATAATTAATTACATTGACTCCCGTTTCAAAAACCGCGAAGAATACATACAAAAACAGATCATACGGTATCCGGTCGAACGCATTGCAGGTAATCTGTTCCTGCGCTTTTCTGTGTCCGGATGCAGTGATCAAAAATCCGCCCATAACCAGAATCAAAATGATCGAAGCAGCAAGCGTATAGGGTGCCGCCTTTACAACCGGCTTACAATACCGCAGCACGATCGACTCTGCATAGATATCACGTGCAGTCAGGTCGGATCTGACATAGGCATACAGCGTGTAAGAAACCGGTGTATACATATCAATGCCCTGCGTCAGGCTGCCGTCATAATCCAGCGTCAGGCTCTCATTGTATATCTGCACATCACCGGCTTTCTTCGTCGCACGTGCAACTGCCTTCTGATAAGCGGAATTGTTCGAGAGATAATAAATAAAATTTGTGTTGTCAAGCTGAATATACGGATCCGCATTGCCTTCGTCATCTACGGCACTGTCAACCACGGTCATATCCGCAAAGGAAATATTGCTCCAATCCCAGTACATGTCACGGATTGACGCAGGAACTTCCCCGGATGTTGCAAATACAGTTTCGTCCGCTTCATAGCTGCTGTAATCCTCATCATATTCGTCCGGTACATAATTGTTCTTCCAGAAATCAATGATATCCTCCAGAGAAAGCTTACAAGTGATCGTCGTCTGTCCGGTATAGGTCATTATCTGCCTGGATCTTACGTCATGATACTGATACTCTTCTGCCTTGTAATTCGACAAGGTTGGATACTTCTTTGCATCATCTGGTACGACCTCGAAGTAGAAATTGCTGTTTTTCTCATTGAAATAATCCTTATAATACCGTATCGTATGATTCTCCTGCGTATCATCCTGACTTTCCACATATGCCTTGTAGTATTCGTCCACCTGATACGAGGAATTATCCACGAGATTTCCCATATAGCCATCGTAAATCGCCTCCGCCTGCATCTGGCGGGAATCGCCGTACGAAATCGCCGCAACTACCACACAGCCGGAAACCACTGCCATAAAAAGCGATACCGAAAGCAGGATTGCAGCAACCACCTTTGCCACTGCACTTTTCTTTAATTTCTCCATTTTATCATTCCTTCCCAAACATATACCCTTGGCCCCAGACTACTTTGATGTAACGCGGTTCCGAAGGGTCTGCCTCGATTTTCTCACGCAAGTGGCGAATATGTACCGCAACGGTGCCCTCCTGTCCAAACGGAGCATCCTCCCAGACGGCACGATAAATATCCTTCGGTGCATACACCGTATTCGGATGTTCCATCAGGAATTTTAGGATTGCATATTCTGTCTTCGTCAGGTTCACAGGTTCTCCATCAATCGTAACCTTCTTCGCCTTGTCATCCAGACAAACCCCGCCGATCTCGAGCGCATCTGTCTCCTGCTTCTTCGGGACATTTCCGCCAAGCATCATGTAACGGCGCAGCTGTGCCTTTACTCTTGCGATCATAACAACCGGGTTAAATGGTTTGGTAATATAGTCGTCCGCACCGACGGAAAGACCAAGGATCTTATCTGTATCCTCACTTTTCGCTGTGAGCAGAATGACCGGAACATTGGAAGTCTTACGGATCTCGTTCATCGCCGTGATACCATCCATCACCGGCATCATGATGTCCATCAGTACAAGCTGCACATCCTCTGTTTTCAGCTTCTCACATGCCTCCTGTCCGTTGTACGCTTTCGTCACCTGATACCCTTCTGCAGACAGGTAAATACCAAGTGCCTCCACGATATCCTTCTCATCATCACAGACCAAAATGTTATACATATGTCTCTCCTCTTTCCAATCGGTAATTCCGACCATACAGGTACCCCTGTTGCTATGATACCTGTATTATCGCAAAATGAATTTTAAGATACTAGATTTAGTATATTTAAGATTTTATTAAGAACGTTTTATTTCTTTTCGATCCTGCAGCACAGGAAATGCATTCCGTGTCTTTGCCACATCGTTTTGTATATCATATACGAGCAGTGTCTCTTCCATGCACGAATCCCAGAGACGGGTTTCCTTCACCGGCACAAGCAGGCTGCCATCCGGCGCATATATACCGGAATCCCCGGAATAATGCTGTCCGTCCATATCGCCACAGCAATTCACACCTGCCACATAGCACTGATTCTCAATTGCACGTGCAGCAAGAAGTGTCTTCCAATGTGACGTACGTGCTTCCGGCCAGTTCGCGGGCACGATAAAAAACTCAGTCTCCGGCACCATCACCCGGAACTGTTCCGGAAAACGGAGATCATAGCAGATGGCAAGTCCTGCCTGAAATTCTCCGAGCCATCCGGTGCAAAGCTTCTCTCCGCCCCGGAAATGTGCATGTTCTTCCCCATAGGAAAACGGATGGATCTTGGCATAGTCCATTGCAATTTTACCGTCCGGCGTCACGATCGAATAATGATTCTCACAGAGTGGTTCTGTCTTTTTTACCCAGCCGATGCCGATTGTCTTGTGGTGCCGCCTTGCAAACGACGATACCTGTTCAATCGTCCAGCCGGTTGTTGGTTGGTTCGTCATGTCCGGAGTGCTATCCATTTGCGCACGCGACTGTATCTCAGCATCCGGTTGACAAATTTCTGCCGTCACATCGGTATGCATCGAGAATCCCGTCAGGCTCATCTCCGGGAACAATACGATCTCCGCGTCCGCGGCTATCACAAATTCCTCTGCCCGGACGAGATTCGCCTGTTTGTCTTCCCATAGGATATTCGTTTGTGCCAGTGCAATCCGCATACGCTCTCTACCTCCACACGTTTACCACTGTCCCATCACTTTATGCATAAATGCGCCCACCTCTTCCCAGGCGCGCTTTGACTCCGGTATCACTGTGCCGCTCATCTGAAACACATGAAACATTCCTTCATATACTGTGAATCGTACCGGAACGCCTTGTTCTTTTGCCTTCTTCGCAACCGATGCCGCATCATCATACAGCATCTCGTGTGTACCTACCTGAATCAGCATCGGCGGAAATCCGGTAAAGTTTCCGTACATTGGTGAAATCAAAGGGTTCTTCGCATCATTTTCCCCGATATAAGGGCTGTGCAGCAGCATCTCTCCACCGCCGTCTGCGCCAAAGACCGGATCGATCTCTCGGTTCTTCGTGTAAGATTCCCCGGTGATTGCCAGATCGGTCCAAGGTGACATCGCTACTAATCCTGCCGGCATCGGTTCTCCGTTTATGCGAAGTTCCATGCAAAGTGCCATCGCCAGACCACCGCCTGCGGAATCTCCGACTACGATGATTCGCTCCGATTCATAGCCTTTCTCTCGCAGCCATTTGTATGCAGCGACTGCATCTTCTAATGCCGCCGGAAACGGGTGCTCCGGTGCCAGCCGGTAATCGATAGAAAGCACTGCCGCGCCGCTGCTGATCTCGGCGTAAAGTCCTGCCATCTTCCGGTACTGTCCCTGCAGTCCGGACATATACCCGCCGCCGTGAAGCTGCAAGATCACATATGGATTCTCTGATCCGTTCCATGTCAGATATTCCATCTTGAACAGTCCCATGTCGATATGTTCCACGGAAAGGTGCTCCGGGTATTCAAATTCTGTGTTCTGAATGGATTTCTCCTTTTTTCTCTGCCATGCCTGCTTTAAAACCGGGTTCTGGTTGACCATGGCTACGATATCACGCATCAGTTCTGCGCGGTGACTTGTCTTGTCGTTCTCCTTCATACATACCTCTCTTTTGATAATGATACTACACACGGAAGCGGCGGTTTAGTTCAAGTGTTGTGCTTCGCCCACCAATCACGAAGATTCCGAAGAGCTGGACGAGTACGGTGAATACTGCAACCAGCGTCAGAAGCTTCCATGTGACAACTTCCAGGCTGACTAACAACAGCTCAACGGCTGCGAGCAGCGTCAGTTCGAGCTGCGGCATAATATAGCTTCGCCAGTCTCGGCGGCGCACCATCATGAATACGAAAATTGTAATATTCGTTGCAATCACGACAACCGGAATTCCGATATTGACCGACCAGCCTTCATATCCAAGAGAAAAATCGACCGCAAGCACAAGTGCCGCACTGATCACTCCCTGAAATATGATTTTCTGCTGTTCATCTGCAAGTGGCTGTGCAGTAAACGTAAATGTAAAGTACAGATACGCAATTCCTGCAAGACTTACCAGCGACCAGCGAACGCCATGATAGGTCATATAGTTTACGATACCAAGCACGACCACACCGACGACCACGCAGAACGTCACGATACGGATTGCCAGACGCATCCGCTGCTGCTTCGGGAACATGTCCGGATAGACCGGCTGCACATGTTCCGTCTCCGACAGTGCGCCCTTGCAAAGCGGGCAGATCAGACTGTCATCCTTCACTTTTATATTACAGCGATTACATTTACTCATAATATACTCCATTCGTCTCCACAGAGACATCAATTCCATCTTCTGCAAGCTTGCGGAAGAATACCTTCTGCACATCGACTTCCCGCACTGCCGAACTGAATGTGAACACCAGTGTATCCTTATATGACACAACCGCAGCCTTCAGATTCTGATTCTTCGACATAGACAAGGTCGCATACAATGACTCCACATAAGTGTCATACGGACTTGCCAGTTTCACTAAGCCTAGATTCGTCACACAGCCGGAGTTCGCCTTCGCAGACATCTGATAGACGATTTTCATCGCGATATTCTTGATAAAAAGCGGTGTTGCACGCAGTGCCTTGTTCTTCTCATTTGACACATTGTAAGCCATGATCTCTTCGAGATGCTCCTTCGTGATCTGGTTTTTCAGGCTCTCTGCCACTTGTGCCAGCACCTCTTCAAACGTATAATCCTCCCGCTCTGCCCGGAACATTGCCGACACGACCGCGAAGAAATTCTTCGTTGTAGCAGACCCATAATATGGCCGCAGATTTACCGGCACGCATACCGCAAGCGGACGCCGGTGCGGGATACTATGCATATACCCTTTATATACCGACCATGCAAATACGCCGAGCAGATACTGATTGACGGTCACGCCGTACTGTTTCGCCACTCGCTTGACATCCGGCAGGCACAGATATCCATGCATGATTCCGAAATACTCCCGAGGGAACATCTCGCCGCGGATCACAAGTGCCTTCTCCGTCTTATAACTCTTCTTTGCAGGGCGCTTATAATGCTTCAGATAGCTGTCCTCCCGGTCGACGGTCGTCTCCTCATGCAGTTCCATCCGGTCACTATTTCCGATCTCCGGATGCACCAGACGCAGATACTGGTACACAAGCTCCTTCAAGAACATCAACGCACCATTTCCATCTGTCAAAGCATGAAAGACTTCCAGACTGATTCTTCGTTCATAATATAACACACGGAACAGATACTCCCGGTTTAACAGCGGATTGATATACTGGCAAGGTCCCATATCCTCCTGCAGCACACGCGGTGCCGGGTTCGGGTTATCCTCAAAATAATACCAGAATACACCCGTCTTCATACGCACATGCATGACATCAAAATACGGAAGCACCATATCGAGTGCCTGCTGCAGTTTCTCCGGCTGGATTTCTTCCGTCAGCGTTGCTGCAATCCGGTACACATTGCTTGATTTGCGGCTGGCAATCACCGGGAAGAGATTCGCGGTATTATCCAGCTTATCAAACCGTGCCTCACGGATTCGCTTCGGTTGCTTCTTTGCAAGTCTTTTGGCGGAGACTGTCTGTCCGGCTGCAGCCGTTGTCTCCGACTTCGTCCGGATTTTCTGATTTGTATTTTTTCTTGTTGTTTTCTGCTTTTTCTTACCCATTTTGTTCAATCCTGACTTTTCTTTTCATTACACATCATACAATCGTTATATTCCGTATGATGATAATCCGTAAAATATATTTATCTTTCTTAGAAAGAAAAAAGGGATCGTATACACGATCCCTCGTTCTTATGGAAGCTACTGATCGGATTCGAACCGACGACCTATTCATTACGAGTGAATCGCTCTACCAACTGAGCCACAGTAGCGTAACAACCACATTCCTATTTGCATAGAAAACGTAACTGCATGTGATACTCTACCACACTAACTCAAATTTGTCAAAGCATAAGTTAACTTTGTTTTCTCCAATTTTGACATCAAGTGCATATCATCTGTTAAAACAAGTATCTGCTCTGATGGCAGCTGTTCAATTTCCTCGAAAAATCCCGCCGTCTGTATCTCATCCATCCGCGGCAGTCCATCTATGATAACCGGCACATCTTCCCTGCATAACCGTCTGGCAACACCAATCCGGATTGCAAGCCGCACAAGCGGAAAATCCTGCTTTTCCACCTGCGTAATATCGATATATGCGCCATTTTTCTTCACTCCAAGCCGGAGCCTGCTATCCACACGCGCATCCTCATACAATCCTCCGGTGATGTGTTTCATCACATCCGCCATATGATCATTGATGATATAATTCCACGCCTCTACATATTGGCGTGTCATCTCCTGAATCGTGTTGATTGCAAGTGTCACGGCATAGATCTCACGTTCAATGGTCTGTTTCCGTGCCTCACAGACACGAAGTTCTGCTTCAAGCTGTTCCTTCTGCTTCTTGCGCTCTAAGATTTCTGTCTCTGTCGCACGCAGATCTTCCTTGATATCCATGAACTTCCTTGCAAAGCTCATGTCAATCTCTACATCCTCATACGCCTCATTCTTGCGCTCGAGTTCATATACAATCTTCTTGAATTCTTCCTCCGAAGGCGCCTGATTCTCTCCATCGAGTGCCCCTTTCCTGTGCAAACCGTCCACGATCGTCATTACAACAAACAATGCGGTACACACAACAAATAACTGTCTGACTCCGGAATCAAATGGCAATATGCTCACAAGTGCCGCAATCACGCCTACGACGAATAATCCGGTCAGGGCAATCATCCACCATCTGTCTGTCAGTTTTTTCTCCGGCTTATAATCTGCGAGCAGATCTGCATCCAAAAATACACTATTTTCCTGCAGGGAATCGAGGTGCTCATTAAGTTCCTCGTTATCCTCATATTTGACACCCTTGGATGTATCGATCAGACGACGTGCTTCTCTTTTCCGCCTTGCCGTCTCCATCGCAAATTCCTGATCATTTTCCTCGATCTGCTTGCGCACGGTCTGCAATGCTTCTTCGTCGCCCTCATATTGCCCGAGTTCTTCCTGCAGATCCGCAATCTGTGCCTCCACTTCCGTCACATCCAGTGCATTTTTCTGCTCCCGCAACGTTGCAAGCGCCCGCCGCTTGTCCAGATTTGATGCTCCCGTTGTCGCAAGATTCGTTATGAATGCATTCAGTTCCTCTGCCTGATTCGCCGTTTCTTCCTGCTGTCTGATATAATAGGCATCACTGTATAACTTCTTATCTACTCCGGTCAATGTCGCATACAGACTATTCTTATGTGCCAGATTCCCGACACGTCCATTCTTCACATTCAATATCTGGGTTGTCATATTATGCTTACGAAAGCTTCGCTCAACCAGATACTCTTCGCCGTCTTTTTTCAGATATGCCTTGCCGGAAAATCCTCTTCCATCCATTGGTTTATGGTGCATCAGCGCATCTGCATCTGTCTCCGGAAATGTACTGATGCCATACAGCATCGCATACTCAAAATCCGCAACGGTGCTTTTGCCTGCATTTCTCTTCCCATAGACAACATTCACGCCAGGCTTCAGATTCAGCTCACAATTATGAAATTTTCCAAAATCCTTTAATAATAATTTACTAAAATACATTGCTATCTGCTTCCGGCACCGGTCAGCGCCTCCATACAATAATGTAATGCTTTTTCCCGAATTTCTTTATCTCCGGCTGATGTCTCCTGTGAAAACTCCTGCACGATTTTTCCTAACAGATTGCCCTCATTTGCAAGTGCAAGCTCTGCCATATCATAGTCACATTCTGTCTTATCTATCACTTCATTAATACAGTAACGGCGTGTCAGTTCGCTCAGGTTGATCTCCATATTCTGCGCAACCCGGCCACGCAGCAAAATCCGGTAGATATTGTCTGCCCCTGTTTCCTGCATCTTGCTTTCCACCAGATTGCAGATATCGCCATTCGTAAATGTTGTATTAAGGTCAAGTGCCAGATTCACATATCTGCGGCAGGAGAATGGTACAAATGTGATGGTTGTTTCACCCGATGTTTCTACCTGTCCCAGAATATATCCATGCTTCCCTGTTTCTGTGTAATCAAGCGGTTCTAGTGTACCTGCAAAAGCCATATGGTTTTTCAGAATATGTGCAGGCTTGTGCATGTGCCCAAGTGCCGCATACTGGAATCCAAGCTGTGCCACATGCTCCTTGGAAAACGGCATATGTTCCATATCCCCGCCATGTCCAAGCAGGATATTATAGGCATCCTGTCTGCCCGGACGCATACGCTCCAAAATCCGTCCCGTGTAAGTCGCATGTCCATAGCTGTACCCTGTCACACAGACGTTCAGATCCTCAAAATACACGCTTGCCGCCTGATCCCGCGGCATAACGACCGTATTACTCTCAAATGTATAAGTCTCCCATGCGGATCCCGGATCTATATAATCCTGATCTCCGGTGACGATAACCGTTTTAGTAGCCGGAATCTTCCGGAGCTGAAAATCCAATGCTTTCAGATCCTGTTCCGTCGGTTTCGTATGGAACAGATCTCCGGCAATCAGTAATAATTCAATTTTCTGTTCTTCGCAGACACCGATCACGCGATGAAATGTGTCGTAAATTTCCTTCGCCCGGTCATCACTCCAGATTCTTCCCCGATCCGGCTGTGCGCCCAGATTCACGTCTGCTATATGTATGAATTTCATAATTGTCCATTGCCTCCATGCAGGCTCTCATGCTCCTGCACCAGCTCCTGATATAAGTCCAGCACATTCCAATGAATGTTATGTTCTGTCACAACTGCCCGATAATCGATCTGCGGCATACCATCTTCCTTACACGCCGCCAGAAACCGATTCAACAACCCGTCCGAAAACTCCGAGAACAGTATCATTGGATCCGGCAGATCTTTTCCTTCGTACCAATCTCCGGTCTGTTCAAATCCCGGCAATCCGACATGACAGCCAATCGGCTGTAGAAAACGTTTCCGTGCAATCTTCTTGCAGGAATACCCAAGGCGCATGCCAAGTGCTTCTAACTGCCTGTGCTGTTCCGCCGGAACACTGTATAAAAGTATCGTTGGCATCGCATCCGCCTCCATTCCCACGCTACATACTTCTACACATTTTATCGCATTGATACATTGAAATCAAGTATTTCCAGAAATTCACGAGAGTTTCACAAAGGAAAGGACTGTCCACCCTTTCCGCGAACAGCCCTTCTTAATTCGATCCATCACCCATGGATTTTCCTTTATTCATTTAACTCATGAATGTTCTTCGACAGTTTCTTCAACGAATCCACAATCTGGGAACTTGCCTGGCTCATACCATCTGCCAGCTTCTGCACTTCCGATGCAACCACTGTAAAACCACGCCCGGCTTCTCCCGCTCTTGCTGCCTCAATCGCGGCATTTAAAGCAAGAATTCTCTGACGGCCGCTGAAGTCCTCGATCTTCCGTGTCTTCTCGCTTGCGTCATCAATATATTCTACACACTCCTGAATGCCCGTCTGCAATTTATCCAGCAGTTGCTTATTCACCGCGGAAGTATAAGATGCGCGCACAAACATATTGATTACATCGCCAAGCAGCGTCGCTGCCGCTTCTATTTCTTCCCTTGTCTTAACATTCACCTTGTGCAATGCCCGGACATAGGCCTCTGCATCGATACCAAGTTCTCCCGCCGTCTTCCGGAATGCATCGTCATCCGGATGTTCCGGCAGCACCTGTCCGCCAATCACACTTCCCAGCACCGTTCCGTCATCCAGCGTAATCGGTATTCCGAAATCCACCAGTCCTGCATGGCAGGAATATACGCCCTTTCCTTCCCGGTCACACTTCTCACATCGTCTACGTCCTTCTGCACTTCCACGAGTCAGGTCAATACAAAACTCTGTAAAGTTGTAACACTCACTGATGTACTTTCCATCGGCCCCGACAGCCACGGTTGCAAGCCCGGTACTTGTTGCCCAGTTCTTCATGATGTCTTCAAATTTCTTCATGTCACAGAAATCTTCAATACGGATCATATATTTTCCACCCCTTCTCTCATGGCTTCGCCATTTTCGTAATAATATACAAATTAGTATATCATTTTTGGTGGTTTTTTACAATCTTAATTAACGTTCCATGTGTGCATATTTTTCTTTCGTCGCAAGTCCGCCCCGGATATGACGTTCGGACTTGTTGACATCTAACACCTTCCTTGCCTCGTGTGCAAGACGCAGGTTGATCTGCTCTAAACGTTCCGTGACATCTTTATGTACGGTTGACTTCGAAATACCGAACTTCCGCGCAGCCTGTCTGACCGTTGCCCCTTCCTCTATGATGTACTCACCGATTTCAAGTGCCCGTTCTTCAATGTAATCTTTCAACTATACAAACCTCTGTTTGACTGTTTGTACAGTGTATGAAGATGGTTACGGTAATATGATACCGATTGCTCCCTATATTTCTCAGATAAATCTTGACAATGTTGACTGCATTGAAGCACTTGCTGCAAAGGATACAAAACTCAGAAAAACACTACCAGCGTATTGAACAATTTGCACCTAAAACAGGAACCGTCAGGCTTCTACGTCTTACCGAAAAACAATATCAAAATATTTATATGGTGTCCGGCGAAACTGATTATCAAGAAAAAACAGTTAGGAGCAACTGTCATATTATGTTATAATTTAATTTAAGCAAGGAACAAATGACTACATATTGTATATATGATGGTTTGTCGCTACTAGATATAATAGTTGAACACCACTCCAAAAATAGTGTATCGTTCAACTATAAAGGGGTATCTTTCAGTTGTACTTGGACAGAAAAGTACAGCGAGTTGAAACCATTAAAAGAAAGCAGATTCCACAGGTTAAGATGGAGTTTACAGAGGATGTAGATGGTGCTACATTTAATAAAGAATTTAGCACGAGTTATACAGACCATAGATTCATAACTATTCGAGATACTATTCGTTATGAGCGTAGACATGGTAGTAAGCACAGTCATCATAGTAGTCCTTGTGAGCACTACAGAAGAGGTACTATTAGACATTATAAAAATGGCAAAACTGTAGAGATTAAAGGTACAGTTGTCAATAAGGGAAAACAGAGCAATACAATTTACAAAGTTAAGGAGGTACAGTAAAATGGCATATAATTCGAAGTACAATGAGGAGTTAATGGGTGTTATTCCTGTTAATGATACAATGAGGTGAGAGTAACAAAGTTGTCTGATGATGAGGGCATGGTAGTATCAGTTGATTTTCGTCAGTGGTTTCATCAGAAGAATGACTTAGAGATAAAGCCTACCCAGAAGGAGTTCCGTATTGGGGTAGATAAGTTAGATGAGTTGGAGCGGTTGATTAGTATTGTTAAGGAGGGTTAGTATGAACCTTAGAGTTTATCTTGTTAATGATTGGGATAAAGTGAATGAGGATGCTAAGAAGTTTGACTTTGATTTGAGAGCCTTGGGTTCTTTCATAAATGGGGGTACTCGTAAGAGTGATATCCATATCGAGTTTTTCGTAAATGATTCTGAGCTGTTCAGCAAGATGATTGCAGCTACAGATGATTATGTGACGGCATACATTGCTTACAGAGCACTTGAGGCTTGTAGCAAGAGAGTACAAAGAGGGGTACTCAGAATTAATGATATTAATCTTGTTAGGTGGGTAAACACTACATATAAGGTTAACTGTAACAAGTATGATACAAATCTACCACAAGTTTGGTAGTTGTATCGGGTTATCGCCAAGCGGTAAGGCACAGGACTTTGACTCCTGCATTCGAGGGTTCGAATCCCTCTAGCTCAGTTATTAAAGTATAAAGCTAATAATACAGAGGTTCAGTCATGGAATTTAGATTAACGGTCTCAATCGTGAATAAGACAAAGGGGCGCTCCTCATGGCAGAAAGCGTCCCTTTATCCTTTTAACCACTCATATCAAGAATGATCCGATATTTATTCTTTCCCCCTTATATATTATCCCACTATAATTCAACAACATCTTCATATAACGCCCGATGGTTTCTATCCACCTGCCTGTCTATATGATGATGTCCAAAATACCACATTTTATATTCCAACCGCCCCTCCAGGGACATCAAAAACTGGGTAAGCTTATCGCCTTGTGGATGATGTGTACGCATCTGGCACAAAACATCACTTCCACAGCAATGTGTCAACACATAGTCAACCTTCCATCCACATTGATCCAGATTATCCAATGCCTGTTCATATTCTTCGTTGCTTGGCAATTCTGCACTCCACCATGAAACATCTTCCAATCGATGCATACGATCAACAGAACTTGCGCCACCCATCGTAAAAAATGTGCTTCCAGCAATCTCGTACACCTGTCCGCGCATAAGATGAATCACCGACGGGCGAATCCGATGGACAAGTCCGCCATGCCAGCGTTCTACAGCAAACGTATTCAACAGTTTGTGATTTTCATGATTGCCATCGATAAATAGCGTCGTAAAATTCTTCCTCTCATACCAATCCAAAAGATAATCATCTTTTCCAACATAACTTCTGTGCCGAGGCGGAATTTCATACCCCGGATTGGTCTGCTCGATATTGCTTCCTCCATACCAGCAAGCACCGAAATCACCTACGATAATCACATAATCGTCCTTTGTCAATTGTTTTTGTATCGGAAATAATCGTGTATTCAATTTTCCTATATCATTTTCACCATGTGTGTCTCCGGTTATAAATATCCTTCCCATGCAGTATTTCCTTTCTTTACCAATTTTCTATCCGCAAATCCTTTCCATTGTATTCTACCAGATAACTTTTACAATCAAAGGAATCAAAAAGAAATGAATGTTTCATCGCAACTATCACAATCTTATCATTTAAGCTTTTCAAGTATCGAAATAGTTCATCCGTCATATAGAGATCTGCATTGTCAAACAATATTATTTTTTTATTACGGCAAGCGGATTTTATTAAATCTGTCTCCAATGAATTTTCATATGAAATATATATAACATCAATCCCCACACTTAAACAATACTCATAAATTGATTTTATCAGGAAAGTTTTTCCTTCACCCGTAATTCCGTCCAACACCGATACACCTTCTTCAAATGTTACATCTATATGGACAAAATTCTTTTTAATATTTATATTCATCGCATTACCTCTAACTACTTTCCCGCTTGAACAATATTAAAATCAGTGATCTTCAAGCCAGCCAACATTATTTTCCATTTCCTCACCTTTCCGGCACATCCACCCTAAATTCTATCCCGCACTAACATGGTTGCATATCCAAGCAGATTCTGTCCGTTCCATAACCGCTGGTTTAATCTTTTCGGATCCCGCATGGATAAACCGATTCCCCATATATGATCCCGGACTGCTGCCTCCGCGAGAAGTGCATCTCCTGTTGCCTTAAGTTTTTCTCCTAAATCCGGATTCTGGGAATACTTTGCCATAAGTCCTTCGAAAACGAGGATCTGCCGCATACCATTCCATACATTTTCTATGTACCCTGACACCTGTCGACCTAATTTTTTAACAAATGCCACATCATTCGTTGCAAGAATCTGCTTTGCAATTTCCGCATTGCCAAAGACAACCGCCTTTTGATGCATCATATACTGTTCCATCGAAGTGTATTTCACTCCTCTTACCTCAAAATCTGATAGATACCAATTACTCAAATATCCGTTTTCCTCATTTGGATCGTGAAATGTTATTACTCTCATCCTTATGCGCCTCCTATTCAATCGTTCTCGCTATTTTAATAATCTGTTCGCCACAGAAATATCCAAATGCATTTCCAATCTTATCAACGGTTTCTTTCTCCTCTTTCACGCAATCCTTTATGACCGTTCCCCGTACGCGTTTCAAAAGCTCGTCATCTTCCAGTTTCTTCCAATCCGACGGGAGTTCTCCATCCTCCACCAGTTTGAATAAGATCTTCCGAACTCTAGCCCCTGTAACAATACTTGCGGTCAGATCCATATAAATTTTCTTTTTTTCTACCCGATCTACATTTACCGTTTTTATCTTCCCGCGTGAATGCCTTGTCTCCTGGAACTCTACATCGACAATCTTGATATAAAACTGCTGCGTATCTGCATTTAACCGGGATTGATTCTTTACCACAATTCCTTCTCCCTTTTTTCCGTCAAGAGCAGTTTTACCTACAAATGTCATAAGATGCTTCCAAGACTGGAACTTCCCCGCATAAAATACCGGTGCATATGCAAATCCACAAACTTCCGCCAACTGTTTCACACGATCCTGCGTCCAGTAACAACCATCTTCCATCACATCAAACACATAAAATTCTCCGTAACGCTCCGCCGGATACTCACAATGATGCGGAACCAGCCATTCTCCGTATATATCCAGATCATAGAACTGTTCCGGCACCTGTCCGAAATGATCGTTGCACCAATACCAGAATCCCTGCAAATGGTTCTTCTCGTTCAGAATATAGTTATTGCCATAGCAGGTAACGCCATCTTTTGTCACATGAATATGACTGTTGGAACCGTCAATCTTCTCCTGAACCACAATGTCATCTTCCTCAGAAAACATTCCAAAGAACTTGTCTGCATAACTCGGGATGTTCATAAATGGATTCTCATACCGATGCATAAATGGCTTTCGCTCCGCATTCATTTTCGCAAAGATCTGCATACATTCTTCTCTCGATAAATCCTTCATATCGTGTTTCTTCTTTACATCAAAATACGGAAAGTACGCATTATCCTTTAATTTTTCATACATACTATCACTCATTGCTTTTCCTCCAAAATATCAACTTTTCTCCATGAATCCGACGTCTGTTCGTTGAAGTGGTTGGATTATATCCGAAAACTTCGGGAATGTCTACTCGTTGCCAAAATCCCCTTTTATGTTTCACAAGGCTATGTAGCCTCTTTGCAGGTTTTTTTTGGGGGGGGTGCACGCAAAACTTTGTTTATTAGACAGAAATTCACGTTTGTTTGTGACCCAGTCTTTGTTTATTTGGCAGAAATGTAATTTTTTTGCAGGGACGTTCCTTCTATCCAACATTTGTCCCACATCTGTCCAACAAATTCAGCAAATTACTGTTTGACATTTTTTCTATATAAGTGTTAGTTTATTAAGCGAAATAAGGACATACTACAGAAAAATGGTGAAAAATATGAATGAGAACATAAAATCTGCCAATCCGCTTGGCACACAAAAAGAATCAAAATTACTTGTCAAATTCGCAATTCCATGCATCATTTCGATGCTGGTAACTGCACTTTATAACATTGTCGACCAGATCTTCATCGGGCAGGGTATTGGAATCAACGGAAATGCAGCGACAAATATTACATTTCCACTCTCGACGACATGCACTGCAATTTCCCTGTTGCTTGGAATCGGAAGTGCAACCAATGTCTCCCTGAAGCTTGGCGCAAAAGAAGACGAAGGAGCTGCCAATTACGCTGGCTGTGGTATCTGTCTGATGACGATCTTCGGACTTGTCTTATTCACATTTACCTCGATCCTGCTTACACCAATGCTCAAATTCTTCGGTGCAACAGTGGAAGTTCTTCCCTATGCACAGGAATATACGCGTATCGTTGCGATCGGATTCCCATTTCTGATTGCCAACACCGGTATGAGTAAGCTGATTCTTGCCGACGGTAGCCCGCGTTATTCGATGATTTCCATGCTGATCGGTGCCATCGTAAATACGATTCTTGATCCAATCTTCATCTTTACATTGGATATGGGAATGCGCGGTGCCGCACTTGCAACGATTCTCGGACAGATCGTATCTTTCAGCATCAGCTTGCGATACATGTTCCATTTTAAAACAATTCAACTTCGCAGACGTTGTTTCCGCATCCGTGGGATTTATTTTGCCAATATCTTGCGTTTCGGTGCCAGTGCATGTTTCAACCAGATTGCTATGACCATCGTACAGATCGTGATGAACAACGTTCTGTCACATTACGGTGCATCATCCGTCTACGGAAGTAATATTCCGCTTGCCTGTGCCGGTATTATCACGAAGGTTAACATGATCTTCATGTCCTTTGTCATCGGTATCTCACAGGGCATCCAGCCGGTCATCGGATTTAATTACGGTGCAAAGAAATACAACCGCGTGAAGAAAACATATCTTCTGGCACTCGCTACCGCTACCTTCCTGTCGCTGATTGCATTTGCATGCTTCCAGCTTTTCCCAAGACAGATCATCCGTGTCTTCGGAGAAGGAAGCGAGCTTTACTATCAGTTCTCCGAACGGTATTTCCGGATTTATATGTTCTTCACCTTAATCAATGGCATCCAGCCTGTAACTGCGAATTTTTTCAATTCCATCGGCAAATCGCAGCTTGGTATCTTCATGTCGCTGACGAGACAGATTCTCTTCCTGCTGCCGCTCATCGTGATCTTCCCGATCTTCATGGGAATCGACGGTGTCATGTATGCAGGTCCGATTGCAGATGTCGCAGCCGCCGTGGTCTGTGGTGTATTTACGATCAAGGAATTACGCGAGCTATCACGGCTGAATTCGCAACATCAAAATGTATAAGAATCGGTTGTCGCTCCGCATTACCAAACATATATTTATTCCATATTAAACAAGCCGTGCACAAGGTATTTCTACAACCTATGCACGGCTTGTTTTTATAATCGAGAAGACTCCCTCGTGACAAAAAAGCGTCCCTTATTTCTATTTTGTGATCCGGTCGATCTTCTCGCGCTCTTCCTGCGTAAATGTCATATTCGCGAGCATGCCGATGTTATCTAAGATCTGGGAAGGTCTTGATGCACCGATCAACACACTTGTAATATCGTTATCACGCAGAATCCATGCAAGTGCCATCTCTGCCAATGTCTGACCACGATTTTCTGCGATCACATTCAACGCACGAACCTTTGCAATCGTCTCCTCATTGATAGCGGTCTCCTTCAGGAATCTGCCATCGGTACGGATACGGCTGTCCTCCGGGATACCATTTAAATAACGGTTTGTAAGTAAGCCCTGTGCCAATGGACAGAATGTGATGATACCGATGCCGTTTGCGGCTGCGTAATCTTTTAATCCATCCTCTTCCATCTCACGGTCAAACATATTGTACCGTCTCTGGTTGATAATAAATGGCGTTTTCATCTCCTTGAAAAGCTTTGCAATCTCGATGGTCTGCTCTTTATTGTAATTGGAGATTCCGACATACAACGCCTTTCCGCTTCGAACAATGCCATCCAAAGCGCAGGCAGTCTCTTCCAGCGGTGTATTCGGGTCTGGTCTGTGATGATAGAAGATATCCACATAGTCAAGCCCCATCCGCTTCAGGCTCTGATCGAGACTTGCTACCAGATATTTCTTGCTGCCCCAATCGCCGTAAGGCCCCGGCCACATCGTAAATCCAGCCTTCGTAGAGATGATCATCTCGTCCCGGTATGGGCGCAGGCTCTTGTCTAAGATCTTGCCAAAATTCTCCTCAGCAGCTCCATCATATGGACCATAATTGTTTGCCAGATCGAAATGTGTGATACCGTTATCAAAAGCTGTCTCGCACATATCCATCATCGTATCGAAATTTCCGTTCGAACCAAAGTTGTGCCAAAGTCCAAGTGATACGGCAGGAAGCTTCAAGCCACTTGCACCACAGTAATTGTATTTCATAGAATCGTATCTTGTATCCTTTGCAATGTACATGTTGTATCCTCCTTATACTCCGCAAACTGCCTTTTTATCTCTGATGGAAGCAATATAATACACGATTCACAGCAGACGCGCTCTCGCTCACTTCCGCATGTAGCGGTACAAAATTCGTGACTTCGTCACTCATTAAGTGCCGACATGCTCCAATGGTCTGCTTTAGAATTGTGTATTATATTGCTTCCCAATCTACACAATGTGCAGTTTGCTCATCTATAATGGTTATTATAAACAAAAGGAAAATCCAAAAGAATATAATTTCTTACGATTTTCCTTTAAAATTTTACCCTGAACGAATTCTTGGAGTATTCTTACAGCCTCAACTTTTACTTCTTCAAATATTTCTTCAGATACTGTCCCGTATAACTCTTCTTGCACTTGGCAATCTCTTCCGGTGTTCCGGTTGCAACCACCGTTCCACCGCCTTCGCCGCCTTCCGGTCCGATATCAATGATATAATCGGCGGTTTTGATAACATCCAGATTATGCTCGATGACTACGACTGTATTTCCACCCTCACACAACCGACGCAGAATATCGACCAGTCGGTGTACATCCGCAAAATGAAGTCCCGTTGTCGGCTCATCTAAGACATAGATTGTCCTGCCTGTGCTGCGGCGGGAAAGCTCTGTCGCAAGCTTAATTCGCTGTGCTTCTCCACCGGATAATGTCGTAGATGGCTGTCCAAGTTTGATATAGCCAAGTCCAACCTCCTGTAAGGTCGAAATCTTGCGCAGGACAGATGGCACATGCGCAAAGAACTCACACGCTTCATCGACTGTCATATCAAGTACATCGTAGATGCTCTTGCCCTTGTATTTGACTTCCAATGTCTCCCGGTTATACCGCTTTCCATGACAGACCTCACATGGTACATATACATCTGCTAAGAAATGCATCTCAATCTTGATGATACCGTCACCACGGCACGCCTCACATCGGCCACCGGCAACGTTGAATGAGAATCGTCCTTTTGTGTAACCCATTGCCTTTGCATCCTTTGTATTCGCAAACAAGTCACGGATCAGATCAAAGACACCCGTATAAGTTGCCGGGTTGGAACGTGGGCTTCTGCCAATTGGAGACTGGTCGATGTTGATAATCTTATCCAACTGGTCCAGTCCTGTGATATCGTCATGCTTACCCGGTTTTACCTTCGCCCGGTTCAGCGTTCTTGCCAGATGCTTATATAAGATCTCATTGACAAGCGAACTTTTTCCGGAACCGGATACACCGGTCACACAGGTCATTACGCCAAGCGGGAACTTCACATCAATATTCTTCAAATTGTTCTGTCTGGCACCAAGTACCTCGATATATCCGGTTGGTGTTCTCCGCTCCGCCGGCACCGGAATCTTGATTCTGCCACTTAAGTAGGCTCCTGTGATAGATTCCGGACACTGCATAATCTCCTCTGCAGTTCCCTGTGCCACAACTTCACCGCCGTTCGCACCTGCACCCGGTCCGATATCGATAACATGATCCGCTGCAAGCATCGTATCCTCGTCATGTTCCACGACAAGCAGGGTATTCCCCAGGTCTCGCAGGTGTTTCAGTGCTGCAATCAGCTTATCATTGTCACGCTGATGCAGTCCGATACTCGGCTCATCCAGAATGTACGCCACACCAACCAGACCGGAACCAATCTGTGTTGCCAGACGAATACGCTGTGCTTCTCCACCGGACAGGGTTCCGGTTGCACGCGACAGCGTCAGATAATCCAGGCCAACATTGATCATAAATCCAAGTCTTGCCTGAATCTCCTTTAACACCTGTGCACCGATCATCTTCTGACGGTCGGTAAGCTCTAACTTCGAGATAAAATCATGCAGGGCTACCACAGACAGATCTGTGACATCCGCAATGTTCTTTCCGCCGATCGTAACTGCCAGAGACTCCGGTTTTAATCTCTTACCGTGGCAGACCTCACACGGTGTCACAGTCATGTATGTCTCATAATCCTGCTTGATCGATTCCGCAGTTGTCTCTCTGTACCGCCGCTGCAGATTCCGAAGCAGTCCTTCGTAGTTCGCATAGAAAGCATCTTTCCCATTATAAGCACTCTTATAGTGCACATATATTTTCTCGCCCTCGGTTCCGTACAGGATCACATGCTTTGCTTCTTCCGGCAGATCCTTAAATGGCACATCCAGCGAGAATTTGTATTCCTCCGCAAGCGCTTCGAGACATGCATGGGCGTAACTCTTCTTATCACCACTGGACTGCCAGCCCGGTACGGCGATTGCCCCTTCATTCAAAGTCAGACTGTCATCCGGGATGATCAGATCAATATCAAATTCTGTCTTAAATCCAAGTCCGGTACAACAAGGACATGCGCCAAACGGATTGTTGAATGAGAAGCTTCGCGGCTCGATCTCCTCGATGCTGATGCCACAATCCGGGCAGGAAAAACTATCAGAAAATAACATCGATTCTCCGCCGATGACATCAACCTTCACCAGACCTTCTGCCAGCTTCAGGACAGTCTCGATAGAATCGGTCAGACGACTCTCGATGCCCTCTTTGACCGCAAGCCGGTCCACAACAATATCGATATTATGCTTCTTGTTCTTATCCAGTTTGATCTCCTCTGACAGATCATACATGCTGTCATCTACAATCACACGCACATAGCCGCTTTTCTTTGCCTGTTGCAGCAGCTTGGCATGTTCGCCCTTCCGTCCGCGCACAACAGGCGCAAGCAACTGGAATTTCGTACCTGCAGGCAGCTCCATAATTTCATCGACCATCTGATCGACCGTCTGTCTGGCAATCTCTTTGCCACACTTCGGGCAATGCGGGATACCGATACGCGCATACAGCAGACGCAGATAATCGTAAATCTCCGTCACCGTTCCAACCGTGGAACGCGGGTTCCGGTTCGTTGATTTCTGATCGATGGAAATGGACGGAGAAAGACCTTCGATCGAGTCAATATCCGGCTTGTCCGCAAGTCCTAAGAACTGCCGTGCATAGGACGACAGAGACTCCATGTATTTCCGCTGTCCTTCCGCATAGATCGTATCAAAAGCAAGAGAGGACTTACCGGAACCGGAAAGTCCTGTCAATACTACAAACTGATCACGCGGAATCTTGATGTCAATGTTCTTTAAATTATGCTCTCTTGCACCTTTGATGGTGATATACTTATGTTCACTCATGACGTCTGTTTCCGCTTACTCCTTTGTCTAACTAAATTTCTTAACCTTATCCATATACTTGTCTGTATATTTCTTCACGTTATCTTTCACCATGTCCTCTAAATCTGACATGCTGATCTTCTCCTTCTTGTCAAGGACAAAAAGTGCACACACCGCACCTGCAAGGAAGATTGTGATCGTTCCAAGCATGCACATCTTCTTTCTTCTCTTCTTTTTCTTCATCTGCTGTACAAATTTTTCTTCCTCTTCTAAGCAGATTGCATCCTCCTCATCTAAGATTTCCGCAACCTCTTCCATCGCAATTCCTTTTCTTCTTGAGATCTCCTCAATCAATTCGTCTCTTTCCATCGCAAGCTCCTCCTTATTCATTTTATTATTCAGCAATTACAAAGCATTTTTCTATCTTACACATATCCTATCACTTTGTAATTGCTTAATTTTGCTTACATAAAGTTTCAACAATCACACAATGCGAAGCCTTCAATATACTATATTAGGCTTCGCCTTATCCATAGTATAACTAAAATAATTGTAAACTAATCATCATAATCCCGCAAGGCAATCTTTAATTCTTTCAACTCATCACGAAGCACGGCTGCCTCCTCGAAGTTAAGCTCCATCGCTGCCTTGTTCATCTTCTTCGTCAGACGTGCGATCTCGGCGTTCAGTTCCTTCTTCGTCATAGATTCCGGATCTTTCTCGCGTTCCTTCTTCGTAGTCACGCTCTCACCGGTATCCAGACTGATCAGATCACGGATATCCTTCTTGATACTCTGCGGCGTAATGCCATGTTCCTTGTTATAAGCGTCCTGAATCTTCCGCCTGCGGTTCGTCTCGTCGATTGCATGCCGCATCGAATCCGTGATCGTATCGGCATACATGATCACATGTCCATCCACATTACGCGCAGCCCGTCCAATCGTCTGTACAAGCGAAGTCTCCGAACGAAGGAAACCTTCTTTATCCGCATCCAGAATTGCAACCAGTGTGATCTCCGGAATATCAAGTCCCTCACGGAGCAGGTTGATTCCGACCAGCACGTCGAAAACACCCATTCGAAGATCACGCACAATCTCCAGACGCTCCAACGTATCAATATCCGAATGCAGATATTTGACCTTGATATCAAGCTGCTTCATATAATCCGTCAGATCCTCTGCCATACGCTTCGTCAGCGTCGTAACTAATATCTTATTGCCCTTTGCAACCTCTTTGTTGACTTCTGATACGAGATCATCCACCTGTCCTTCGATCGGACGTACTTCTACCTCCGGGTCTAACAGTCCGGTCGGGCGGATAATCTGCTCGACGCGGTTCTCCTCATGTTCCTTCTCATAATCCGACGGTGTTGCCGATACATATAAGATCTTGTCGATCTTGGATTCAAACTCCTGAAAATTCAACGGTCGGTTATCCAGTGCCGACGGCAGGCGGAATCCATAATCAACCAACGTTGTCTTCCGGGACCGGTCTCCCGCATACATGCCCCGCACCTGTGGCAATGTAATATGTGACTCATCCACGATGATCAGATAATCGCCATCAAAGAAATTCAGCAATGTGTTCGGCGTAGCGCCCGGCTTCATGCCAGCCAGTATCCGCGAATAATTCTCGATACCGGAGCAAAATCCTGTCTCCAGCAGCATCTCCATATCGAACTCTGTCCGTTCGCGGATACGCTGTGCTTCTAACAACTTGTCATTCTCCTTGAAATATGCTACCTGCTGCTTCAGTTCCTCTTCAATCTCCACGATTGCATGCTTCATCTTCTCCGGCGCAACAACATAGTGCGATGCCGGGAAGATACAGGCGAATGAAAGCGCACGCTTGATCTCACCGGTCAATGGATCGAACTCCACGATCCGGTCAATCTCATCACCGAAAAACTCAATCCGTATTCCGTCTTCGAACGTTGATACCGGAAGGATATCTACGATATCGCCCTTCACGCGGAAAGTTCCCCGCGCAAAATCCATCTCATTCCGCGTATACTGAATGTCGATCAACTGCCGGATCAGTTCATCCCGGTCCTTCTCCATACCCGGGCGGAGCGAAAGCATCATGTTCTTATATTCTTCCGGATCACCCAGACCATAAATACACGATACCGAAGATACAACCACGACATCTTTCCGCTCGATCAGGGCAGATGTCGCACTATGCCGCATCTTATCGATCTCATCATTAATAGCCGAATCCTTTGCAATATACGTGTCCGTCGATGGCACATATGCCTCCGGCTGATAATAATCATAATACGATACAAAATACTCCACTGCATTGTGCGGGAAGAACGCCTTAAACTCACTGTAAAGCTGTGCCGCCAGAGTCTTATTGTGCGATATGATGATCGTCGGTTTATTTAATTTGGCGATGACATTCGCCATCGTAAATGTCTTTCCGGAACCTGTGACACCGAGCAGTGTCTGACATTTCTTTCCTTCCTGAAATCCCTTCACCAGTCCTTCAATCGCCTCCGGCTGATCTCCGGTCGGTGCATATTCCGATACCAATTCAAAATGATCCATGATAGATTCTCTCCTTTTGCTGTGCTTGAATCATTTTTGTACATATCCCAGCCTTAGCTCTTGATATGTTTATCCTGACTGTTCATAATACATATCATTCTACCACATCTTTTTTTATTTGTATAGAACAAATGTTCTTTTTCAATAAAATGCACTTCGAACTCCATACCATTGATTTCCAAACACACATAAAAATAACGGAAATGCCCTGCACTCCCGTTATCCTCTGCTTTTTCATTTCTTTTTATTCATTACACTTCGTAATCCATACACATACGCACGTCTGTATATGGACGCACATACGTATTTGCGACTTCTACATGAGCCGGATGCTTCTGGTATCCCTTCAACATTTCCTCATTCTCCAATGTCGTATCCAGCATTACCTCCGCATTCGAAGACGCAAGCGGATTCGTTCTTACATGTACTTCCAGAAGTCCCGGTACCTTTCCGGCAAGCCCTTCCAGATGCTCCTTCATATTGGCAAGGATCTCTGCCTTCTTGTCCGCGTCTGTCTCCTTCAATGTCCACAAAATAATATGTTTAACCATTCCAAGCCTCCTATATTCCTGTTTTTCTTTAGGAATACCACAGCCTGCTCTGCATGTCAACTAATTTTGTCCTGATGATCCGTATTCCGGAACCCGCAGATTCCTTCAATCACCTTAAGCAGATACTCCATCTCTTCGGCTGTAAAATTCCGCGTCATATACTCAATCCGGGTCTGATTGTTATTTTCTCCGGTTCCCTCCAGAAGATAATCTGACTGTACCTGCAATGCCATACATATCTTATGCAATGTCACGCAGGACAATCCCTTCCTTCCCTTCTCAATCTCGTACAAAAATTTCGTTGAGATATCGGATAGCTCCGCCAGACGTTCCCTCGACATATGTTGTTCTTCCCGCACTTTCCGCAGACGTTCACCGACCTGCTTATAAAAAATGCTCTCCTGCATACACACACCTCTTCTATGTTTCATCCTTTGTATCTGTGTCAACGGGTGTGCATCTTTGCCTGTTTCTTCTCTCTTTCACAACCAGATAACTTAAAACGACAATCATCAATATTACAATTCCAGCACATACCAACGCAAGTCCAAGCACCAGCACCGCAACATTCCCCCTGACACATCTTTTTCCATATTTTTACATATTTTTGCAAGTCATGAAACGGTCTATGGTTCCTTCTTTTTATGTTCTATCGGTAATGTGTGGGAATCCCATAAAAAAATACCCCACTCCACTTCCCGGAGCAGGGCATCCTTCCACTTTTTTACTTTCTATGATTCCTCTTTGTATCGCAATACAACAGCTGAAATCGGCGATACCTTAATCTTCAGTTTATTATTTGCCACGGTATATTCAGATTCTTCCATGCTATACCCACTCTCCGTCGTCGTAATGCAGGTCTTCATAACCGCACCATCCCGGATGCCAAGTCTGCGTACATGCAGATTCAACTCCTGAGTTTCGTAGTCATTGTTCAAGATCACAACGACCGCTTCCCCCGGAAGAAACCGTCCATAGCTTACAACCTTATAAGTTCCATGCAGGAACATCACAGATCCCTTCATCAGAGCCTCACTGCTCTTGTGTACCCGGATAATATCGCGATGAAACTGAATCAGGTCCTGATCCTCTCTGCCCCATGGATATCCACGACGGTTATCCGGATCTGTCCAGCCGCACAGTCCTGCCTCATCGCCGTAATAAATCGTCGGTGCCCCCGGCCATGTCATCTGAAATACGACCGCTTCCCGGAACACTCCCTTGTTAATATTTTCTTCCGCCGCTTCCGGCCCCATCGTGTGAATTCGTCCGACACGACGGTTTGTACGCGTCAGGAAACGGGAATGATCATGATTCGACAGCTCATTCATCGCAATCTCTAATGAATTCTGATTGAACCTCGACATATGATGACGCAAAGCACCGGTAAATGCATCCGGATTTCCAAGCAGATCTCCGCGGAATTCATCACTATGTTTCTCCACACCGGTCAAAAACCATGTAATCGGCTCCATGAATGCATCATAGTTCATAACAGTATCCCACTGATCGCCCAAAAGCCACGCCTTCGGATCCCCATAATGCTCCGCCAGAATCAACGCTTCCGGATTCGCTTTCTTGACTCTTGTACGGAAATCACGCCAGAAACGATGATTGAACTCTTCCGTGTATCCAAGATCGGCAGCAACATCCAGACGCCACCCATCCACGTTGTACGGTGGAGAAACCCATTTCTCACCGATACGCATAATATATTCGTATAATTTCTCTGATTCTTCGTAATTTAATTTCGGGAGGGTATCATGTCCCCACCAGCCATTGTATGTGCCATTGTAAGGCCATTGCCAAGGATCCTGGAACTTGAAGAAGCTTCTGTACGGACTCTCATAATCCACATACGCGCCCTTCTCATAGCCTTCCTGATTCTCATAGATACATTCACGATCCAGCCACTTATTGAACGAACCACAATGATTAAATACACCATCCAGAATGACTCGCATTCCTCTTTTATGAATCTCTTCTACAAGCTTCGCAAACAGCTCATTACTCGCCTCCAGATTCTCTTTGTCTGTCACGCGGGTAATGTATCTGCTCGCCTGCCGGTTATCCTTGCAGCCTTCCGGCAGACATTCTCCGGTATCCTTCACAATCTTTCCAAAATGCGGATCCACATAATCATAATCCTGAATATCATACTTGTGATTGGATGGAGAAACAAAAATCGGATTCAGATAAATAACATCCACACCTAACTCCTGCAGATAATCAAGCTTATCCATCACGCCCTGCAGATCTCCGCCATAAAAACTGCGCACATCCATATTATCGGGATATTTGAACCAGTCTGTCACCTGACGTGTGTGTTCTCCGATATAACAATACTCATTATCAAGTACATCATTGGAAGTATCACCATTATAGAAACGATCCACAAAGATCTGATAGAACACTGCCCCTCTTGCCCACTTTGGAACAGAAAATCCCGGTGCAATCTGGAAATTATAATCGGAATTCAGATCCTTCTGTGTCCCAAGCTTGTTATAATAGCAGACAACATTTCCGGCAAGTATCATATAATAATAATCAATATCCGAGGTTACTTCCGATATTGTATAAGAATAATAATCAAACAATCCATCCCGGCTTTCCACCTGCATAAGGCATCGTTCCCCGTTATAGATCAGATATACGGCATCCACATTATTTTGTCCCGTACGAAAACGAAGCGTCACAGAATCTCCTACCTTCAGTTCGGCCGGATGCCGGTAGCTATCCGTTCCATCCGCAAACAACGCACCAAAATTCAATGCCGTCTTCGTGTTATACACATACTGCATAACCTTGAGAGCTTGTCTCTGATTCTCCACCATCAAGAGTGTCCTCCCCTAATTCTTTTTTGACAACTATCTATTATTTTAATACAGGTAAACATTTTTCACAATAAAAAATTGAAAATAAACAGGGAAAAGGACAGCCAACGATCGGCTGTCCTTTTCGGAGAAGGTATTTTGTTACTTTGGGGTGTAGCAAAAAACTATATAATGTATTGGGGGGTTACAAGTATTATTATACATATAATCGTTAAAAAGTCTGCCCAAACATTTATTTTTTTTTATTACTTTTTTGTGCATTTTCCCTCGAACGCAATCGTTTCAAATCGATTTTTGCGCCTTTTTTGTGCACTGTGCACAATTTGATATTCTCCATCGCAACATTTTTCACAATCGCTTACAGATTCAATCCGGTTGTATCCAGACCTTCCGGATAAACGGTTGACGGATCTTCTTCAAAAAGCGCCTCGAATTCTGCACGATTGATGCGTTCTTTCTCCAGCAATGCAGCTGCGCACTTATGAAGTACCGATATATGCGACTCAATAATCTGTTTTGCTTCCAGATAACATTCGTCCATAATCCGGCGGACTTCCTTATCAATCATCGCCGCAACCTTCTCGCTGTAATTTCTGGCATGTCCGAGATCTCTGCCGAGGAATACCTCTTCCTCACTGTTGACCTCATAATTGATCAGTCCGACCTTCTCTGACATACCATATTTGACTACCATTGCCTGCGCTGTCTGCGTTGCCTGTTTGATATCCGCAGAAGCACCGGTTGTAATATCTCCAAAGATCAGTTCCTCTGCGATACGGCCTCCAAAGCTTACCATGATATCCTGCAGCATATGCTTCTTCGTCATAAATACATTATCATTCTCAGGAAGCGGCATCGTGTAACCACCTGCGCCACGTCCGTTTGGAATAATCGAAACAAGATGTACCGGTCCTACCTCACTCAGCAAATGGAATAAAATCGCATGGCCACTCTCATGATAAGCTGTGATCCGGCGTTCTTTCTCCGGAACGAGACGGCTCTTCTTCTCTCCGCCAATTCCAATCTTGACAAAGCACTTATCCACGTCTTCCTTCTTAATAAACTGGCGATTCTGCTTCGCTGCGCAGATGGCAGCCTCGTTCATCAGATTCTCCAGATCTGCACCTGCAAATCCAGCTGTCGTTCTGGCAATCTCATGCAGATCAACATCGTCAGACAGCGGCTTATTCCGGACATGGACACGCAGAATCTCCTCACGTCCCTTAACATCCGGTCTGCCAACCATAACCTTACGGTCAAAACGTCCCGGTCTTAAAATAGCGGGGTCGAGAATATCTACACGGTTTGTCGCCGCAAGCACGATAATACCTTCGTTCGTGCCGAAGCCATCCATCTCTACAAGCATCTGATTCAATGTCTGCTCCCGTTCGTCATGACCGCCGCCAAGACCTGAGCCACGTTTTCTGGCAACCGCATCAATCTCATCGATGAACACAATACATGGTGCATTCTTCTTTGCATCCTCAAACAGATCACGCACACGGCTCGCACCGACACCGACGAACATCTCTACGAAGTCCGAACCGGAGATTGAGAAGAAAGGCACGCCCGCCTCACCAGCAACAGCTTTGGCAAGAAGCGTCTTACCGGTTCCCGGAGGTCCCTCTAACAGTACACCTTTCGGGATTCGTGCCCCCAGTGTGTTATATTTCTTCGGATTACGCAGGAAATCTACAATCTCCGCCATATCCTCTTTTTCTTCTTCCAGACCAGCAACATCCTTAAATGTGAACTTCTGGTCATTCTCGTTCGACATATGTGCCCGGCTCTTACCGAAATTCATCATCTTGCCACCGCCTGCACCGCCGCCACCTGCAGCGCCTGACATATTCGCCATAAGCAACATGACAACTACAAGCAGTACGACTACAAGAATCACAATAGGTAGCCATGTCCAGACAGTACTCTGCCCACTTACATCGTGGAGTTCCATCCGGATGTTGCCCTTGCCCTTATTCATGACAATATCCTGTACTTTGTTGACATCCGATACATAGAATTCCTTCTCTTCGTTCGTCTGTCTATACGTAATATAGACCGTACCTGTCGGTATCTCCTTATTCTGATAGATCTCTACGGATCCGATCAGATCCTCGGTCACCTCTGCCTGAAAATCCGCAACCGTATAGCCGGAATCTGTCTTTGATCCTTTATTCACATACCATATAATACCGCAGAACATTGCAAAGAACAGAATCAGGTAGATTCCGAGTCCTTTCTTTAATCCTTTCATGTTACGCTCCCTTCTGGATAATTATGTATTATTCAGAAATCACACCAATATATGGAAGATTTCTATATTTCTGTGCACAGTCAAGTCCATAACCGACAACAAAGCGGTCCGGAATTACAAATCCGGTAATATCCGGTTCGAGTTCAACCACCCGGCGGTCCGGCTTATCAAGCAATGTTACCACCTTGAAGCTTGCAGGCTTACGCTCCTTTAAAATCTTGATCAGGTAAAAAAGTGTTCTTCCCGAATCCATGATATCCTCGATCAGTACAACGTTCCTGCCTTCGATGCTCTCGTCAAGATCTTTGATGAGCTTCACAACGCCGGAAGATTTTGTATCGTTGCCATAGCTTGAAACGGACATAAAATCCATTGTAACCGGAACTGTAAGCTTCTTCGCAAGCTCACACATAAAAAATACACTCCCCTTGAGTACTCCGATTATATGCAGCGTCTTTCCTTCATACTCTTCACTCAGCTGTTTCGCAATCTCTGCAATTCTTGCTTCCACAGTTTCTTCGTCAATCATAACTTCAATCTTTGGTTCCATAAGTCTCTCCTTTGTCCAGATAATTTATCTTCATAACTGTCTTTGTATCCTGTGTCACATAGTATGCCGGACTGAACCGCAGCCCAGGCACCCAGATAATCTCCTGCCCACAGGCAAGCACCGGCCACCCGGTACGCTTCACCCGGTCAACCTTCGCGTCAACGAACACCCGGACCAATTTCTTCGTATTGCCCTTACGGTCTATCACTATGAAATCGCCCTCCTGCGGAGTTCTTATACGCAAATTACCTTTTATTTTATCATAATCCAGATATTTCGTATAGGTTTTTTTCGAAATCTCTTCACATTCATGCATAGGAATAACCGTCACTGCCATTATACCCATCCCCGGGATTTCATAATCGCCCGTCCCCGAAATATATATACTGTAATCCTGCGTTTCCGGCTTTCCGCAGGAGAGGATGATCTTGTCGTAGCTGCGTCTGGCACAGATTCCATACGGCAGCTGTACCATACTTCCGGTTTCCGCGTTTCCAAGTGCCAGAACAGACCGGATATGTCTTCTGGAGATATCCTTCCGCTTTGCTGCTGCCCGGGCAACCGCCTCAGTCACAACCGCTTCCTGCAATGCCGGATCCAGTGCATGCAGCGAATCTATAGATAACTCCAGTCCATCTGCAGCAGCATGCAGTTGTACCGCCTGCATTGCCTGTCCGCAAATATACGCATAGCTTTTCCCTGCTTCCAAAGCCGTTTCACAGATATGTTCAACCGCCCGCGGATTCATCTCTCGCATGGCAGGCAATATAGTGTGGCGTATCTGATTTCTTGCATAGATTAATTCTGCGTTCGTCGAATCCTCACGAAACGACTGCTGCAGGCAGACAAGCTGGGCTTCAATCTCCGCGCGCGACGTTCCAAGCAGCGGCCGGATGATATCCCCGCGTCTTGGCGCCATTCCGGCAAGTCCACGCAATCCGCTTCCCCGGATCAGATGAAACAGCACCGTCTCCGCCATATCATCCCTGTTATGCGCAACTGCGATCCGGTCATAATGAAGCCTGTTCCGAATCTCCTCCATGCGTTTGTACCGGATCTCGCGGCCTGCCTCCTCTATGGATACGCCTCTCTGCTTCGCAAGAGCCGGGACATCCTCCCGGAAGAGATAGCAGGGGATATCAAGCGCGCGGCATATCTGTTCCGTAAATGCCGCATCTCCATCTGCCTCCGCACCCCGGATTCCATGGTGTACATGCACGACCGCAAGCCCATCGTCCGGAATTCCAAGCGGCTTTTTAAGTCCATGGAGTACACGCAGCAGGCAGACAGAATCCGCCCCGCCGGACACTCCTAAGACGAGCCGCATCCCCGGTTCAACGAGCCGTTGTGCAAGGATATAATTGTATACGTTTTGTTCAAATGCATTCATATCTGCATTTTACCACAACAAAATATCGAAGTATAGCAAATCAGGAATTTTTCATCACACGGCATACAACGAGCGTCGCATCATCCTTTAACCGTTTTCCACAGACTTTCCGTATCTCCCCGACGATTGTATCCGCGATCTCATCCGGCTCTTCCTCCCCCATTTTACCAAGCAGGGTGTTCATATAATCGTCTTTATTCTCAAACAAAATACTGTCGAGTACGCCGTCACTCACCATGATGAGCAGATCATCCTTATAATACTTCTTGAGGCTGCATTCACATCCGGCATCTGTCATGACTCCAACAGGAAGCGATGTGGATTTGATACATTCCATCCAGTTTCCGCGCTTCACATATGTGGTCGCCGCTCCGTATTTGAGCAGTTGTCCCACTCCTGTATACCGGTCGAACAACAGCATATCCAGTGTCGTAAACCGTTCTCCTTTGTTCTGTTCCGACAAATATGCATTGACTAACCGCACAGCCATCTCCTGGTCGAACCCGGTATCGACCAGTTCCTCCACCGATGCCAGCAGCTGTTCACTGTCTGCCGCTGCCTGTGGTCCATTTCCCATGCCATCGGCAATCATAACAAGTGTCTTCCCGTTTCGCAGGTTCCCGATGTAGAAATTATCTCCGGATACAACCTCCTCCATACAGGCAAGTCTCCGTGCAGCCGTACGGATCGAGAACGCAGGCTTCTGTTCCAGGATAATAAGATCATAGTTTCTTCCAACCAGCTGCCGGCTCTCCTCCCCAATCTCAAACGGCATACCCATTTGCTTGCTGACAATCTGCCGGACAGTCTCGGCGCCGATCAGTCTGCCGCGCACAACACAGACATCCGCATACAGGCGATAGCTTCCGTTCTTTTCTTTCAGAAGCGTAAGTGACCGGACTTTAATTCCGACCCGTCCAAGCTCTGCCAGGATCATCGTCTCCATATCTCTTCGCAGAGGGACACAGCAATCCAGTTCCCCCGCGAAATCATCGAGCATCGCGCTGATCTCGGAAAAGCCGATTCTCTGTCCATCGGTTCCCGCAAATGTATAATCTATCCTTCTAAGAGCAGCAGAGAATCGACGGACCCGTTCCAATGTCAGCCTGCCCCACTCGGTTCCCTGTGCCACCTCGCCGTTTTGTCCCTTCCCCTCCGGAGCGAATATACCTGCCGGTGTGAGGACAAGCAGAAATACCGCAGACACAAACGCCTTGCTCCCGGCCTCTGACAACAATTCCGGGAACCATTGATGTCCAATCCCCCAATATACAGCCGAAAAAACAAGAAGACTCGCATATCTTCCCGCATAAAAAAACTCTGCCACACTATCCGCAATTACTACCACAAACACCCACGCTGCCAGTATCTTCATCTCGCCAAGCCGCAAGGCATAGACAACACCGGCAATCGCTGTCCATGCAATGCCTGTCGTGAATCCAAACCGGTAAGATACATAGAACATAGAAAATATACACGCTGTCTGAAAAACTTCGATCTGTCCAAACATCTGCACAGGCATGCCTGCGAATACCGTAGTTGCAAATATCAGACAGGCAAGCTGTGTCTGCGTATCTGCGGAAATCTGTGTACCCACACCCGGCAGCTGCTTATATGCAAAGCTAAAGGCAAGCATGAACGAAAAGACAAGCACACCTTCTGCACAGCCCTGCCAGATACCGATCGTATGTGGCAGAAAAAACGCTGCCGCCACCTGCAGAGTGCCTGCCATCGCCCCGGCGAGAAACGACAGCAGAAATGTCCTCGGATACAGAAGCTGCAGCCGCCGTCCCCGCACAGTCAGCATCACTATGATCCAGATACATGGGTACAAAAGGCTTCCCGCCTGCAAAAACGTTTTTTTCTCTAAAAGCGTACACATCAGGCCGGCAAACATCATCCAGATATTCCTGCCACATATGCTGCCCGCCCCAAGCAACGCAGTTCCAAAAGGTGCAGTTCCAAGCAGACTGCAATGCCCAACAAAATATGCTGTCACAAAATCTACAATACCGGAAAAAAACTTTGTCTCCTTCATCTTCTCAATCCCTTCTACCGGATGGCACTTACATTAACCGAATTTGCCATACAAGTTTATACAATTCCCCGATTGTTTCATGTCAAACACTGACAGCCGGCAGAAAAAAAATCTGACATTTTATTGCACACAGAAGTTTTATTGCATAAAAAAGAGACAGAACCGCATCCTGTCTCCTGACTTCCATACTTCTTTCGGAATATACGCTTGTCTGCCTTCTACTCCGGTTTGATGACTAACTCGTCCGGATGAACAAGCCCAAGCTTATCCTTCGCAACATCCTCTATATATTCATTCGTCTGCATATACTTTTCCTGCGCATCAAGTTCTGTCTGCTCCTGCTTCGCCTGTTCCACGCGGAGTTCCATACTCTTCTCTGTCTCTGCAAGCTGCTTACTCTTCGCATGAAGACTTGTTGCACGTACAATGGATGTCACGCACACAAACACAACAGCAAGCACGATCAAAAATGTAATTGTTCTCGACTGACGATAACGGACGGAACCTTTATTTCTGCTCTTTGCCATACACACACTCACTTCTTACTTAATAAAATAATGGGATATCTTCTCCCTCAAAGATACTTACATTTTACCCTTTCTATCGTTTTTTTTCAACAATTTATTACGGTTTTTCGCCCATTTTTTCATATGATACAAGATGTAGTCCGTCCCCTTCACCAAAATACAACCTATAGTGTAATGGTATCCTGCAACACCAAGCAAAATCCCGAATGCCATATACCAGTGCAGGGATCCCTCTCCATATGTGTGCAGAATTTCCAGCACCGCGCACGTACAGACCAGCCAGAAACAGACATCCTCCATCGCAATAAAAATAGAATTATGTGAGACAACACGCCGAAAAATGCGTATGAAATCATAAGACAGGGGCAAGGCGATTCCAATTCCTACACTCAGTAAAAACATGGCGCCCTGTCTTATCAGAAAATCCGTCATCTAACGAAACAGCCGCTTTGTAATTGCTGCGGCACGCTTCTTTCCTTTTTTATCCGAATATAACATTCCTTGTATCGTCCCGGATAGCCGGAGTTCGCCCTTCTCCATATCCAGTTTCTCTGCATGCAGTTCCTGTCCCTTGACTGCCAGATGCTCATCCGCTGTCTCCAGCTCCACAAGCTCCGGTTCCATCGATATGACTTTCTCCACACCCGACAGCACCATGTGTGTCCGATGGGTAATACTGACTGAATGATTGTTTCCTTCTCGTTCCATGCATACTCCTGCATACTTGCCTTAGCATAATATATGCAGAATTCCCTTCATATATGAATTCATGCGGTTTTCATCCGGAACTACATGCACGGATAGAAATCAGATATATTCAAACATATCCTTCGCGTCTTCCTTCTTCGTGGAATCTGCGATCATTGTCACGCGCACTTTCACAGACTTATTTCCGAACGCGATTTCTATGACATCGCCGACCTTCACATCGTAAGATGCCTTCACAACCTTGTCATTGACCATGACACGTCCTGCGTCACAGGCATCATTCGCTACGGTTCTCCGTTTGATCAGCCGTGATACCTTCAAGTATTTATCCAGCCTCATGCTTTCATCCTCCATTCATACCTGTATATTTACAGAGAAAAAAAGCTGCCGCTAGAGTGCGACAGCTTTTCTCGTTATCAGATTAGTTCATAGAATCCTTAAGAGCCTTACCAGCCTTGAACTTAGGTGTCTTAGAAGCAGCGATCTTCATTGTCTCGCCTGTTCTTGGGTTACGTCCCTCACGAGCAGGTCTCTCAGCTACTTCAAATGTACCGAATCCAACTAACTGAATCTTCTCACCGTTCTTTAACTCTTCTGCTACTGTCTCTGTGAAAGCCTTAAGTGCCTTCTCAGCTTCTGTCTTCTTAAGTCCAGCCTTCTCGGCCATCTTTGCAACTAATTCATTCTTGTTCATCGAAATTTCCTCCTATAATGAAACGATGTTACTGACCACTACCCCCGCGGTCGAATCTTGTTATTATCAGCTTTACCAACAAAGCCCTACGCATATTTATACCTTGTAAGCCCTTGTTTGTCAAGGAAAAAAGCCAATATTATACAAGAAACTGTCAAAATCATCCTTCCATTTGCTTTCCCAGAAATTTTGCGGCAATCATCGCTGCTTTCACCTCGGATTCGCCTATCTGCCTGCTTCCTTCCCGGCTGAGCAGAATCACCGCTCCGATGGCGTCTCCTTCACAGATGATTGTCTGCACGATTTCGCCCTCGTATTCATTTTCTCCATGTCCGAGTATCCGGATAAACTTCTTCTCGCCTTTTTTGGCAAGGATTGCTTCCCGGTCGTTGATGGCGTCCTCCAATTCCCGGTGCAGTGATTTGCCAAGCAGTTCCTTCTTCGGAATGCCTGCAACCGCAATAATCTGATCCCGGTCACTCACACATACACCACATCCAAGGCTTGCGGCAATCGCCTCGACATATTCCTGTGCGAACAGGGAAAGCTCCCCAATCGGCGAATACTTTTTTAACACGATTTCTCCATCTTTATCCGTGAATATCTCGAGCGGGTCGCCTTCCCGTATCCGCAATACACGCCGTATCTCCTTCGGAACGACAATTCTGCCAAGCTCATCGATCCGTCTGACAATTCCTGTTGCCTTCATTTGATTATTTCCTCCTGTTCTCCTGACATACTTTCCATTTTTGTACTGTGTGGGTAGTATGTGGAAAATCGGAAAAAATATACGATTTCAAAGGCATTCCCGCATATTATCTTTTATCTGATGGTTATATGTTTATAATTCCATGTGATAAATTCACTTACAATATGCCCGCAGAATCTCCTGCAGACGTTCTTCCTGCACCGGTCTATCCAGACTATCATTCATGCCTGACTCGAGACATCGCCGCCGTTCGTCCTCTGTATTGTTGGAGGTAACTGCGATAATTGCGATTCTGCCTGCATCCTCCCGCGGCAGCGCCCGGATTGTTCTTGCGGTTTCCACGCCATCCATGACCGGTATGCGCACGTCCATTAATATCAGGTCAAACCCGCCTTCCGGGGAATGTTTAAACTGCTCGAGCGCTTCCTGCCCATTCCACGCAGTTGTTATCTGGATATTCTGACGTTCAAGCATATATTTCATGATTTCCATCGAAAGCTCATTGCTCTGTACCAGCAGCACTTTTTTCCCATCCAGTGACCGCAGCCGCTTATTTTCATCCGCGATTTCATACCATGCTTTATCTTTTCTTGTCTGAAACGGCATCTGTATAACGAATTCTGTTCCTTCATCGATCCGGCTCACAAAATGCATGGCTCCTCCCATATACTCCACCAGATTCTTTGCGAATACAAGTCCGAACCCGGTACCGAGAATATTGGTATCCTCATCCCGATTTTCCACAGAAAACGGCTCATATATATACCGCTGTATGGCTTTTCCATTTCTTGAAAATGCACAGGTAAATGTAAATTCCACCTCTGTGTTTTCATGCGCTGTCTCACACAGACCAATCTGTATTGTATCGCCTCTCCGGCTATAACGGATTGCATTTCCAACAACAATCTCGAAGATCCTCCGCACATAGCGTGGATCCTCCTTCACGATCCAATGCGTTCCGGCAAGCTTTGTGACATTTAACAGCACACCGGTTTCCATAAGCTTATGTTCCACCGCGCCTGCCAGCTCCTGCAGAATATCCAGCAGATGAAACTCTTCGATCTCTGTGGTCCATTCTCCCTTTTCCAGCTGATTCAGATTCAGCAGATCATCTATAAGATTTGTCACATAGTCTGAGATCTCCATGATTTTTCCCATACATTTTTCCGATTTTTCCTGATCATCTGCGCAGCTTCCTGCTTCTTCTGCCACTGCACGCAGTTCGTTCAGCGGCCGGCGTATATCATGGCTCATCCGTCGAAGGAACAGATCTTTTTCTTCATTTTCCTTGTTTGATTTTTCTGCCGCTTCCCTGAGTTCCTCCTGATACCTCATCTCACGCTTTTTCTCCGCTGTGATATCCATGATCAGAAACAGTGCATTCTCAACGTTTCCATGCTTGTCTGTCTGCTGCGGAACCAAAATACTGTTGCACCATCTTCCATCTGTCGTCTGAAAGACGCACACCGGCAGTGGCGTGTCCTGCAGCCGCCCGGCAAGTGTGGTCGGTTCCAGAAAATTAAGAAACTCCACCCGGTATGGAAGCATCACACAGTTCGACGCAAGGCTTGCTCCCAATTCCCGGATTGTCTTCGCGGAACCGACAGCCGAATGGACAAAATCTGTCTCCTTTACAACTTCCCATGTATCCGTCTTTATGTGGAGCAGCATACAATGGGAATATACACTGCTGATTGCCTCTATCGTCTGTATATGCTCCTGCATACGCGCAATGTGTTTATGTATAAAAAACAAACGGATCACATACAGTACGGCATCAATCAGAAGCAATGCAAATGCAGCGGATGCAAGCAGCGTGATCCGGTTTGAAAACACCGACTCGGCAGAATAAAACGCATATACTTCATAATCGTGGTAGATCTGCTTCTTTCCATACCAGGTACCACTATCGTTTTTCACGACAAGAAGGTCATAACTTTCTTTACGTATTCCTTGCAGCATTGGACAGTCTTTCTGCAAAAGTCCCCGGTTTCCCGGTTCGTTACTACTTATAATCTCTGTGCCATCCGTCACAAGAATCAACGCTTCCATCATAAAATTATTTCCGCTAAGCAGTTCCGCGATCATCTCGTTCTGCAGAGTTTCTGCATCCTTTTCCACCTTCTCATAGCAAAGAATCAGCCCCGGTGCATCTGTCCGTGCGATTACCGCATATGCATATAGCACTCCCTCGATTGTCGTGTAATTGAGAACCGATTTGTGCGTATACCTCTGCACACTGGATTCCGTTTCGTTATGCAATATTCCTTTCCACATGTTATACGCTTGATTGTCTGACTGCCCGACCGGGCAAAAAGATTCATCGATGACAAGAATCCCGGACAATCGCTGGCTGTCTGTATATGCTTTTAACACGGTTGGATCTGACAGTTCCTCTGTCGTGTAAAAATCGCGTGCAGCCTGTGCTTTTTCACGCAGCACAAACAGATTCTCTGCCTCTGTCGATGTACTTTCCTGATCGAACATCGCACAGCTTCCCATCAGATATTCCAATGTTTCATCTGCGACCTTCGCCACATCTTTTTCCGCTTTCCCTGTAGAAGCCACATACAGCAAAAACAATGCCAGTATGCCGGCTCCTACAGAGAACAGCCAGAACCGCCAGCCACTTTGTCCCGGTCTCATCTCATTTATATTCTTATGTTTCCCCATGATTCAATTCTCCTTGTTATCCCGATGTTTGATCATCGTTCCCCTGTTATACGATGTTATAAGATAAACATCAAATCCCCATAAGAAGGCATCGGCCACATCTCTTTGTCGACGATCATCTCCAGCTTGTCAACCGGTGTACGGAGTGCTGTCATAGCCGGCATGATCACATCCAGGCAATATCTGGCGCGTTCCGGTCCCTCTTCCTTCTTCTCAATCTCCTCTGTCACTTCTGCCAGATGATTGAGAGCCTCATAGCTTTCTGCAAGCAGGGCAGACGTCTTCTCCAAAAGGCGCTCCTGTACACTGACATTGTAGTTTCTGCCGGCTGTACGTACCTGATTGACAGACTCTGCAAGCACAGTTGTGTATTTAACAACAGCTGGAATAATCTGCTTCGTTGCCATATCGATCATCGTTCTTGCCTCGATATTGATTGCCTTTGCATAGATCTCATACTGGATCTCTGCTCTTGCTGAAAGCTCAGCCTTTGTAAATACTTTGAAATGCTCAAACATATCGATAGATGCATCCGTTGTAAGCGCCGGAATTGCATCGACCATCGTCGGAAGGTTCGGAAGCCCTCTGCGCTGTGCCTCTTCCTGCCATTCCTTAGAGTATCCGTTTCCGCTGAAGATAATACGCTTATGCTTCTCTGTATATTCTACAATCAGAGCATTTAATTCCTTGTCGAAGTCTTCTGCCTTCTCCAGTCTGTCACAGGCCTCCTCAAACGCCTCTGCTGCGATCGTGTTCAAAACAACGTTGCAGTTAGACAGGGAATCCTGGGATCCAAGCATACGGAATTCGAACTTATTTCCGGTAAAAGCAAACGGTGATGTACGGTTACGGTCTGTTGCATCCTTGCGGAAATCCGGAAGTGTTGCAACTCCCGTTGCAAATTTTTCACCCTTGATACTGTGAGTTGCCTCGCCATTCTTCAGAATCTGGTCAAGTACATCCTCAAGCTGATCACCAAGGAATACAGAGATTACGGCTGGTGGTGCTTCATTTCCGCCCAGTCTCTGATCGTTTCCGACATCGGCTGCAGACACACGAAGCAGATCTGCATGCTCATCAACCGCCTTTAAAATACATGCAAGCACAAGAAGGAACATCTTGTTTTCATGTGGATTCTTTCCCGGTTCCAGCAGATTCACGCCATCATCAGAGGTCAACGACCAGTTGTTATGCTTTCCGGAACCATTTACCCCTGCAAACGGTTTCTCATGAAGCAGACAGCGCATACCATGACGGCTTGCTACCTTCTTCAAGATCCGCATCATGATCTGGTTGTGATCCTGCGCGATATTTACCGGTGCATAGATCGGCGCCAGCTCATGCTGTGCCGGAGCAACCTCATTGTGCTGTGTCTTCGCCGCAACGCCAAGCTTCCAGCACTCCTCATTTACTTCCTTCATATAGGCACTGACACGCTGACGGATCGTACCAAGATAATGGTCATCCATCTCCTGGCCCTTCGGCGGCATTGCACCAAACAACGTACGGCCTGTATAGATCAGATCCTTACGCTTTAACCATTTTTCTTTATCAACCAGGAAATATTCCTGCTCGGCACCAACGGATGGTGTCACACGTTTTGCAGTTGTATTTCCAAACAATCTTAAGATGCGGAGCGCCTGCTTGTTGACCGCCTCCATCGAACGAAGCAGCGGTGTCTTCTGGTCAAGTGCCTCTCCTGTATAGGAACAGAATGCGGTTGGAATACAAAGGATACCGCCTGCGGAATCATGACGTACAAACGCCGGAGATGTACAATCCCATGTCGTATAGCCTCTCGCCTCAAAAGTTGCACGAAGTCCGCCGGATGGGAACGAAGATGCATCCGGCTCTCCCTGAATCAGCTCTTTCCCTGAAAATGATAACAGTACCTTTCCGTTTTCCTTCGGCGCTGTGATAAATGCATCATGCTTTTCAGCTGTCACACCAGTCATCGGCTGGAACCAGTGACTGTAATGTGTTGCACCCTTCTCGATTGCCCATTCCTTCATCTCATGGGCTACTACGTCTGCAATCTCCAATGACAATTCCTTGCCCTCTTCGATTGTCTCCTTAAGTTCCTTGTAAACCTTCTTCGGAAGTCGTTCTTCCATGACTGCATCGTTAAATACATCGCAGCCAAACAGCTCTGTTACGTTTACATTTTCTTCCATGTTGTCTTCTAAACCTGTCCTTTCACGTTTCCTTAATTAATTTTGAAAGTTCTCCCCTTGTATTATTATTTTTTTTATAGTATATTTTATGAAGTTTGCTTTGTCAAACAATATAATAGGTAATATGCCGCTATTTTGAATCATCTGGCGGCATTTTTATTCAGGAGGAAAATATATGCAGCGAGAATCTTTCAAATCCCGCCTTGGTTTTCTGCTTGTATCGGCAGGATGCGCCATCGGTATTGGAAATGTGTGGCGTTTTCCATATGTTGCAGGGGAAAACGGAGGCGGTCTTTTTGTGCTCTTTTACCTGATCTTTCTGGTAATTATGGGGCTCCCGGTTTTAACAATGGAGTTTGCAGTCGGACGTGCGAGCCGCAAGAGTGCGGTGCTTGGATACAAGGCACTCGAAAAGCCCGGCAGCAAATGGCATATCCACGGCTGGTTTGCCATGGCCGGATGCTATCTGCTGATGATGTATTACACAACCGTATCCGGCTGGATGCTTTCTTATTTTTATAAGTTTGCAACCGGCGCATTTCATTCCGGTATGGACACAGACGCAACTTCTTCCGTGTTCACCGATCTGCTCGGTGATCCGCTTCAGATGACGATCTGGATGGTCATTATCGTAGTCGCAGGATTTCTCATCTGCAGCCGCGGCTTGCAGAACGGATTGGAACGGATCAGTAAGTTCATGATGCTGGCATTGCTTGCACTGATCGTGATCTTAGTTGTACATAGTCTGACATTATCCGGTGCGAAGGAAGGCTTGAAGTTCTACCTCGTGCCAAATGCAAAAACCGTATCCGAGGTCGGTCTTCGAAATGTGATCTCTGCGGCTATGAACCAGTCGTTCTTCACTCTGAGTCTGGGTGTTGCGGCAATGGAGATCTTCGGAAGCTACATGAGCAAAGACAATACGCTTGCCGGGGAGGGCGTCCGTATCTGTGCTCTCGATACATTTGTTGCAATCATGGCAGGACTGATCATCTTCCCGGCATGCTTCAGCTATGGCGTGGAAGTCGGTGCCGGTCCGAGTCTGATCTTTGTCACTCTCCCGAACGTATTCGTGAATATGGCAGGCGGCAGGATCTGGGGAACGCTGTTCTTCCTGTTCATGACATTTGCCAGCTTCTCGACGGTTATCGCCGTGTTCGAGAACATCATTTCGTTCTGTATGGATATGTTCCATATCAGCCGGAACAAAGCGTCACTCATCAACTGTGTTATCATTCTGATCGCGAGCATGCCGTGTGTGCTTGGCTACAACATATGGAGCAATGTGCATCTGATCGGCGGTCGTGACATACTTGACACGGAAGACTTCTTAGTAAGCAACCTGCTTTTGCCGCTTGGATCACTCATCTATCTGTTGTTCTGTGTTACCAAATGGGGATTTGGATTTGATAACTACATCGAAGAGGCAAACACCGGAAAAGGGCTTAAAATCAGCCGGAAATTAAAGCCGTATTTCCAGTTTATACTGCCGGTTTTGATTCTGATCATTCTGATACAGGGATTGCTGTAGCCGGATCCGGGGAGATCGTTATACTATATTTTAGATAAAGCGAAAAGGATTTTACTGACATGGAAAAGCTCAAATATATAAAGCCGAAACTTTTTAGCACTATGAAAACATATACAAAGGAACAGTTTGTGAAGGATATCGTCGCAGGTATCATCGTGGCGATCATCGCACTGCCTTTGTCGATTGCACTTGCCATTGCCTCCGGTGTCAATCCGGAGCAGGGCTTGTACACCGCCATCATCGCAGGATTCTTCATCTCCCTGCTCGGTGGCAGCCGCGTGCAGATCGGCGGTCCGACCGCGGCATTCGTTGTTATCATCTACGGCATCATCGCCCAATATGGCATGACCGGACTTACAATCGCTACTTTTTTGTCCGGCATCATCATGATCATCATGGGACTGTGCCATTTCGGCAATCTGATCAAATTTATCCCGAAGACGATCACGGTCGGCTTTACATTTGGTATCGCCATCGGCATCTTTGCCGGACAGCTCAAGGACTTCTTCGGTCTGTCCATGGGGACTGTGCCATCCGAATTTGTTGATAAATGTGCTGCCTATGCGAAAGCATTCCACACGATTGACTGGATGACGTTCGGTATCGGTATGCTCGCGCTGCTGATCCAGATCTTCTGGCCGAAGGTATCTGCGAAGATTCCGGGCAGCCTGATTGCAATTCTCGTAACCACACTGATTGTCCAGCTCGGCAAGCTTCCGGTAGCTACGATCGGGGATCTGTACACGATTAAGGCAGGTTTCCCGAAATTCGCTGCCCCGCAGCTTTCGTTCGCACTAGTGAAAGAATTAATCTCACCGGCATTTACAATCGCAATCTTAGCGTCCATCGAATCGCTGCTTTCCTGTGTTGTATCCGATGGTATGATCGGTGGACATCACCGTTCGAATGCAGAGTTAGTCGGTCAGGGTGTCGGTAACATCATGTCGTCTCTCTTCGGCGGTATCCCGGCAACCGGAGCGATCGCCAGAACCGCAGCCAATGTCAAAAACGGCGGACGTACACCAATCGCCGGTATCGTCCATGCGATCACCCTGCTGTTGATCCTGCTGTTCCTGATGCCGTATGCATCTATGATTCCGATGACCTGTCTTGCCGCAATCCTGATCATGGTTGCCTACAACATGAGCGGCTTCAAGACATTTGGCCACATGATCAAAACAGCACCGAAAAGCGATATTCTCGTCCTGATCACCACTCTGCTTCTGACGGTATTCTTCGATCTGGTTGTGGCTATCGAGATTGGTATGGTCATGGCAGCATTCCTGTTCATGAAGCGAATGTCTGATGTCGGCGAAGTGAAACCATGGATCTACAAGGAAGATCTGGACAAAAATGAGATTTCCGAGCACACGGACCTGAAGAATGTACCACGCAACACAATGGTATATGAAATTCTCGGTCCGATGTTCTTTGCGGAGACAAATGACTACCTTGCATTTACACACGAAAAACACAAGAATGTTCTGATTCTTCGTATGCGCGATGTTCCGGCTATGGACATCACCGGGCTGGAATCACTCGAAGAAGCATACAAGACATGCCAGAAGAAGGGCATCCATTTACTGCTTTCCCACGTGAACGAGCAGCCACGCCATGTGATGGAGAAGGCCGGTTTCGTAGAGAAGCTCGGCGAAGAGAACTTCTGTGAGAACATCGATGTTGCATTAGCAAAAGCGGCAACGTTTGATAATTAAACATTCTGCTTACCATAACAAAAAGCCCCGATTGCGTCTGTGGATATATTTCCAATCACACCGGACTGCAGCAGGGGCTTTTGTATTATATAATTGCTTTGGTCTTCTCCATCACATCCTGCAGGATTTTCAGATTCTGCAACGTATCCTCAGTCTCCAGTGAATGGTTGGCATTCTCGTAGACATGCATCGGAACGCCCTGCGCTTCACTCATCCGGATCACCGCAGGCACATCGCTCCACGGATCAGCCGTTCCGATAAATGCAGCCGCATGCTTCGGTGCGAAGGTGTAGGTTGCCTCAAGCGGCGTGTATAAGATATGTCGAAGATCTGCTGCCATTCCCGCTTCTTCAAGCTTCTGTGCATAGGCAGATGCGATAATCGTGCCAACGCTCTTCGATACAAACAACACTTCTGCATACGCTGTAAAATCGGCCTCGGCAAGCTGTTCTTCCGCCTGCGCATACAATGCATGGAAAGCTGCCTCCATCTTCTCTTTGTTCCCGCGGATATTCCCCGCCTGATAATCGTATTTCAACGCAATCTGTTCATAGCCTGCCTCGCCAGCCAGCTTCCGGCTGTAATATAGGAGCGGCTTGTCCGCATGATACCCGATTCCCGGAAAAAATATTGCTAATTTCTTCATAGATTTGTTCCTCGTTTTTCATTTTGATTTGGTATTAGAATTTCCCATCCGCGTCCGGGATTGACGGATCTTCGTTCAGAATTGTTTCGTCCTCAAACAAAGGATGCCATTCCAGCTTTTTATATGTAAATGATGCTTTATACGTCTCAAACTCCGAAGCGGAAACCTCCTGATAATAACCACTATAGTTTTCATCCCTCATTTGTCTTAGCAGAAAATCATAATCATAATTATCGTAATTGACTGTTCCATCCGAACCGCCATGCACATACCATGTAGTGGCAATTACCTTGTAATATTTTTCACCACCACCTGTATCGATCTTCAAATATCCCACACCTCCGCTAGACTCATTATCCATATAATCTGAAATCAGTTCAAATCGGCTGTCTACTTTATCATACAAAAACTCTTTTGCCTGATCCGACAGATACAGATCCTTTTGGTAATATGTAACGATTCCGTCAATGTCATCCCGTTCATAGGTGTGTCGTATTTCAATCTGTCTTGTCTCACTGTTCCAATATCCAAAGTAAATGTCTTCCATGCCATCTCCATTGATATCTGCCACGGCATAAAAACAATTCTTCCGCTCATATGGAGCCAAAGACTCGCCAACCTCCGCGTCGTCTCCCCGTGTACCACTTCCGGTTGTACGATAACTATCTACATTTTGACGCGTCTCTTCCAATTTCAAGTCAACCCAAGAAACCTCTTCAGTTGTTGCCTCCTGTACGGGTGCCGGTCCATCCTCCCACATAAGCGCTCCACTGCCATTCTCTTCTTCTATTGCTACAATGTGTTTTTCCGGTTTTGCCGATGCATGATGGATTCCCAGCCCGATTCCTACAACCGCTGCCACTCCGACGACTCCAACTGCCACTTTTCCGCCAACCGTACCAAGGAATTTTGCAATCCCATGCGCGGATGCTTTTGCTGCTGCACCTGTAGCTCCGCCTGCCTGTCCGGTTACCGCTGCACCTGCAGCACTCCCGGCCTGTCCTGCCGCGGTTCCTGCAATACCACCTGCCTGTCCGATTACCGCAGATGTTCCTGCCACGCCACCAGCCTGTCCGACCATCGCGATTGCACCAGCCGCACTTCCTGTGATTCCAACATGCGCGATGCCCGTCACCTTTCCAATATAATTCTGAAACAAAATATACAACCAAGGTGTATCCCTCAAGCTGAATTTATGCGAATTCTCCTGCTGTACCGCATATGCTGGTGCCTGCACAAGCTCAGTGATTGCAGAAAGCATGGCTGTCCGTGTCTGTCCAAGTGTATGCTTTACCACCCGCGTTGTACATCCCGTTTTTTCTACGATCGCAGGTACGCTCTCTCCAAAATAATAATACGACTGGAATACAATCTTTTCCATCGGTGATAGCGCCTCGATCACAGCCTGCACCTGCTCTGTAAATACCCGATTCTCAGACAATTCCTCGGTGATTGCAAGAGCTTCATCCTCTGCCGCATAATCATAGAACGGCATATCCAAACCACTATCTGAGGATTCCACAGTCTGTGCATTTACAGAATCCATCTCCAGCTGCATGTCAGAATTTCCTGTCGATACAGCATTTCCCTTTAGGTATTCCAACACCTCCTCATTTGCAAGCTTTGCGCTCCACGCATAAAATGCCTCTGTCTGCGGAAGTGTCTGCACATTCGCATAGATTTTCTCATATACCTTCGGCATCAGCTCTGCCGCAGTGTTCTCATCCGGAATCATCGTATGCAGCATCGTATAAACCGTCTGCGATGTCGCATAATAAAAGCTCTCATATCCGCTGAAATCTCCGGACTGAAATTTCTCAATTTGTTCTGTAACTATTTGTTCCATCTGTACTCCCTTTACTTCCCATCACCTTCAATGGTCCGATCACATAGGTAAGTGTACCCATATAGATCACCATCCCGTGTTCACATTCTACCACACTTCCCGGCTCCGGGTCTGCTAACTTCGTCCGGGTATCCCCATCCACGATCAGGAATTTGCTACAGCCACGCGAATCCATCGCCCGCCACGGCGCATCATAGTACCGCGTCCGGAAGAACGCCCACACCGTCGCCGGACTTACGACCGCATCCTCGCCGCCACCAAAGACGAACACATCCCCCGGCGAAACCATCACCGGCTTGACACGTCCATGCAGTCCGGAAGAGAGCTTCTTCTGATTGCGGATCGTACCATTCTTCGGGTTTTCGTCCATGTAAAACCAGATACCGTCCATATTCTGGAACCGTCCATGTCTACGGCTGATCGTCGTTGCATGCATCGGGATATCCGGTGTATGCTCCTTCGACATCCGTCCCACCTCCCAGACAACCTGATTGTCCAGCAAATAGATATTCAATTGTCCATTTTCAATTACGATTAAATTATTTTCCATCCTACCATATATCCGCATCGAGATCCGGAAGCTCCGCGAGAAACGCGTCAATCTCCGGCAGGTCAAGCTCCAGCAGCACCTTACGCGCATAGCGGCATAACTCATCCGGATCGAACTCCTCGGATTCCGTATCAAGCATGTTATTTAACTCCGCATCATCCAGAATAAACAGGATTACACTCTCAAACAGGTTCTTCGCACACAAAGGCTCCATATGTGCCAGCGTAAGCATCTCATCGATCTGCTCATGATCCATGCTCAGATGCAGTCCCAGCGAAATAATCTTGTTTCGTGTCGGATACCATTTGTTCTGCCGTATCGCAGACACACACTGCCGCAGGGAAGACGACCAGCCCTGTCCCTCTGCCAGATTCGCCACACTCGAAGAATACCGCTGGTAATTGATCGTCACATACATTTTCACATAGGCATAAAACTTCTGATATGCTGAGGAGAATGTTGCGATATTGTCATAGATAAACTGCGTCAGGGCATCTGCATCCTCTACTTGTGATAACCGCTCGGCAAACTGTGCCGTATTGATATCCGGGATTTCCATATCTGTATCCGCCGTCATGTTCGCCTTAATCTGCGACAATATGTAATCATAGGCGGTCAGTCCATACGATTCCTCACACTTTTCTGATGCCCTGTTTCCGAAACCATCCATTTCAATCCTGTGGTTTAACACATAGATACACACACAATCTTCCAAACTCTTCGAATAAAGCTCCGGGTACTGCCCGTACCGCCGCAGGAGCTGGTTCATCTTCTCTAAATCATACTCCGCCGCCATGCCGATTCGAAGAAATGTCTCGCGGTTCTTCGGGATTGCGCCCTTGCACCATTTGTCGACCGACACCCGGCTCACGCGGCACCGCTTCGCAAATGAAGACTTCGTAAGCCCACTCTCTGCAAGGATTTCCTGCATCTTCTGTATCCACAGCTCCTGCTGCGACTGCAGCAACGGAAAAATCCGCGCTTTCAGTTCTTCGAGGTCCTCACATCTTCCGATCTCTTCTCTTATCAATCTTGTCTCAAATCCATTTTCTTCCATATATTATCCTGTACATCATCCTGTGAGATGCCTGTCTCAGGCACCCATTTACACCATCGACTGTTCCTTGTACGCCTTACGGATCGGAACAATCGGCAACGCCATAAACACGAATATCGAAATAAAAAATGCAACCAGTCCGGTCACGATATCATACGGAAACGGCAGAATGATCCAGCCCCATTTTGCAATCTTTCCCGCCATCTTCACCGCAGTTTTGATTCCGCCGAAAAAGTACGAGATCAATCCGATCATCACACCATATCCACACATCGTTATACTCCATCTGCTTTGTGTGGCGAGGTTGATCACAAACCCCAATACTGTCATACAAGTTGCTCCAAGTGCAATATACTGCGCAATTTCCAATCTCTTCATTTTAGCCTCTCCTTTGTTTCTTTGTTTTTCAGCTCTTGCTGATGACCTTATATTACAGGAACAAAGGAACGGTGTTTTCAGGCAAAGTTTACACTTATCTGTAACAGCTCCGCAAAGCCACGCAAATACATCACATACGTAAAAAGGGCACATCAACTATGCCCTTTTTACGCTTATTATCTATGCATTTCTTCCAAGCTCAAATGCTTTGTGGTTTAAAGCACGGAACTTCTCCGCAACGATTGCGTCAATTGCTTCTTCCCATGCATGCTCCGGAATCTCCGGGAAATACTTGGAGAGTCTTCCCATGAGTGCGATATTTACAGCCTTGGCAGAACCTGCCTCCTCTGCAATCGCGAGGAAATCCTTCGCATCGACATTCGCACCGGCTGCCTCCATCTTGGAAACAAGCTCCTGCGGATATTCCGCAGCACCTGTGATAACCGGCATCGGTTCTACCTCCTGTGTATTCACGATGATCTGTCCGCCCTTCTTCAGGTAGGAGATCCATCTTGCTGCTTCGAGCTTCTCGAATGCGACAATCGCATCTGCTTCACCCTTGTCAATCACCGGCGAATACACCTTCTCACCATATCTTACATATGTGACAACGCTTCCACCGCGCTGGCTCATTCCATGCACCTCGGAAACCTTCACATCAAAATTCTGTGAGAGCAGAACATGTCCTAAAATCTTGCTAGCAAGCAACGTACCCTGTCCGCCGACACCGACGATCATAATATTCTTTGTTTCCATCTTACCTGCCCTCCTTTGCTGTCGGACACAATGCGCCGAATTTACACATCTGTGTACATACTTCACAGCCGATACAAAGCGTCGTATCGATCACTGCCTTCTTATCCCGCACGGAAATCGCAGGACATCCGATCTTCATACACATCTTACAGCCGACACATTTATCGGTATCCACCTTGATTGGCGGCTTATGTACCGTACCCTTGATCATAACACATGGACGGCGGCTGATAATGATACTCGGCTCCTCTGCGGCAAGCTCTTCCTTCACGACACGCTCCACTTCGGCGAGATCGTATGGATCAACAACTGTGACACGATTGAATCCAAGTGCTGCACAGAGCGCTTCGAGATTCACCTTACCGGCCGGTTCGCCACGCAGGTTCTTACCGGTTGTCGGATTCTGCTGATGTCCGGTCATACCTGTGATCGAATTATCCAGGATAATCACAGTCGAATTACTCATATTGTAAGCGATATCCGTAATACCTGTAATACCGGAATGGATAAATGTCGAATCACCGATTACACCGACACTCATCTTCTCGCCCTGTTCGCCCATCGCCTTATTAAAGCCATGCAGGCCGGAGCAAGACGCACCCATGCAGACATTTAAGTCCATCGCATTTAACGGTGCCACGGCACCTAATGTATAACATCCGATATCACCATATACCATACACTTTAATTTCGAAAGGATGTAGAAGATTCCGCGATGTGGACAGCCCGCACACATCACAGGCGGACGTCCCGGTATCTCATCGGCAATCGCCAGTTCATCCGGTGCGTCTGATCCAAGTGCCGTACGTACCAGATTCTGAGAGAACTCGCCACAGATTGGGAATGTCTCTTTACCGACAACCTCTAAGCCAAGCTTTCTGCAGTGATTCTCGATAAATGGATCTAACTCCTCTAAGACTACAACCTTATCCACATGCTCTGCGAAATCTAAGATCAGCTTCTCCGGAAGCGGCCAGATCATACCAAGCTTCAGATAGCTTGCATTGTCGCCATACACTTCCTTCGCATACTGATAGGATGTGGAGCTTGTGATAAATCCGATCGATGTATCACCCATCTCCACGCGGTTTAAGTCGCAATCCTCTGCAAATGCGATCAGATCCTTCGTCCGCTGCTCCACGCGCACATGCGCATCGCGGGAATTCTTCGTCATCATAACCTTTGTCGGATCCTTCTTGTAAGGGACCTGTTCCGGAACGATCCGCTCCTCAGTATTTACAACACTCTGGGAATGTGCCACACGTGTGCACATCTTGATAAATACCGGTGTGTTAAACTGCTCCGATAACTCATACGCACGCTTCGCAAATACGCGTGCCTCCTCTGAATCTGACGGCTCTAACATCGGCACCTTCGCTGCTTCTGCATAATGTCTCGAATCCTGCTCATTCTGGGAAGAATGCATACCCGGATCATCTGCCACGCAGACAACCAGACCTGCATTTAATCCCTGATAAGAGATCGTGAACAGCGGATCTGCTGCCACATTCAATCCAACATGCTTCATCGCTGTTGCGCTTCTGACTCCACCCAGACTCGCACCATGTGCCACTTCCATAGCCACCTTCTCATTCGGTGCCCACTCACAATAGATTTCATCATACAGGGCTGCTTCCTCGGTAATCTCCGTACTCGGTGTACCCGGATAACTGGAAATCACTTTGCATCCGGCTTCATACAGGCCGCGCGCAAGCGCCTTGTTTCCCAACATCAATTCTTTCATTTATAATTTACTCCTTTTATCCTCGGACGACTCTACATACGATAATGGTATCATATATCCTCACCTCTGCCACGGTAAATCCGATTCATCACAGACCCGCTCTCGCTCACTTCCACACGCAGCGGACACTAAACTCATCACTTACAGTTCCTGCGTCACTGTGTGATTCGTTAAGTGCCGGCGTGTTCCAATGGTCTGTTTATGAATCCGGATTTACCATGGCAGAGTCTGAACATATTCCTTCTTGATACCATTATCATATGCCGAACCTGTCTAATGTATTTTAACTACTAATATTCCATTCACTCCATGCAGTTTACTATGGAGTAAATCCTGCATTCAAGCTACCTTATGCCTCATTTTCCTTCTCTACGAGTTTGTCTGCGCCGTACATCTGACGCAGCTTCGGCTTCTCGATCTTGCCGGTCGCATTTCGCGGAATCTCGTGGAAGATAATCTGCTTTGGTCTCTTATATCTCGGAAGCTCCAAGCAGAAGTTCTCGATCTCTTCTTCGGTGCATGTCATGCCCTCCTTGATCTCGATGATGGCGGCTGTCTTCTCGCCCAGCCGGCGGTCCGGAAGTCCGATGACTGCCACATCCTTGATCTTGTCATGCTTGCGCAGGAAATCCTCGATCTGTACCGGGTAGATGTTCTCGCCTCCACTGACGATGACATCCTTCTTACGGTCAACAAGGAAATAGAATCCATCCTCATCCTGTCTTGCCATATCTCCGGTGAACAACCAGCCGTCCCTGATCGTCTCCGCGGTGGCTTCCTCATTCCTGTAATAACAGGTCATCACGCCCGGTCCCTTGACACAGAGTTCTCCGACTTCACCCTGTGGCACGGTCACGCCGTTCTCGTCCACAATCTTACATTCCCAGCGATAGCCCGGCACACCGATGGCTCCGACCTTATGGATATTCTCCACACCCAGATGCACACAGCCAGGGCCTGTCGACTCGGAAAGACCATAGTTCGTATCATACTGGTGATGTGGGAAATATTCTTTCCAGCGCTTGATCAATGATGGCGGTACCGGTTGCGCGCCGATATGCATGAGCCGCCACTGGGAAAGCTCATAATCCTCTAACTTCAGATCACCGCGGTCTAACGCATCCAGAATATCCTGTGCCCACGGAACGAGCAGCCAGACAATCGTACAATGCTCACTCGACACAGCGGAGAGAATCGTCTCCGGCTTTGTGCCCTTTAAGAGCACAGCCTTGCTGCCTGCCACCAGACTTCCCATCCAGTGGAATTTCGCACCGGTATGGTACAGTGGCGGGATACACAGGAACGTATCATCCCGGCTCGTGCCGTGATGCTTCTGCTCCATCTGCGCAGCCTGCGTTAAACTCTGGTGTTTATGTAAAATTGCCTTCGGGAATCCGGTCGTTCCGGATGAAAAATAAATTGCTCCAAAATCATCATCTGTGATCTCCACATTTGGTGCATGGCTCGAACAGTCTGCCACAAGCTGATGATAGCTCTCTGCAAATTCCGGACAGTTATCCCCGACATAGATCAACAGTCTTCCCTTGGAAAGCCGCTCTGCATTTGTCTCGATTCGTCCGATGAACGCCGGGCCAAACACGATCATATCAACCTCTGCAAGCTCTGCACAATATAAAATCTCTTCTGCATCATACCGGAAATTGAATGGCACAGCGATAGCTCCTGTCTTCAGGACACCGAAATAGATTGGCAGCCATTCCAGACAGTTGTACATCAGGATTGCGACCTTATCGCCCTTCTTGATGCCTCTTCCAATCAGCATGTTTGCAAACCGGTTTGCCTTCTCATCGAAGACACTCCATGTAATCTCTCTTCGATACGGCTCAAATCTCGATGGCTGTATCAGCTCGAACTCCTTCCACGAAGTTCTTCTCGTATCCGGCTCATCCGGATTCAGCTCCACCAGTGCAACCTCATCCGGGTACAATCTGGCATTTCTCTCTAGGTACTCTGTAACTGGCATTTTCTCCTGTAACTCCTTACTACTTTTTATATATTTTTTTGCACAGCCTCCATCAAATCACAAACCGAAACCGGCTTTATAAACTGTGCCTTTATTCCATATGGATTTTCGGCGATTTCCGATGCCATCAGATTCGATGTTATTGCAATAACCGGAACACCCGCGGCATCCCTCCGCCTCAGATGACGGATTCCCATAATAGTCTCATATCCACTGATATATGGCAGGTTCATATCTATAAGGATCAACCGGTAATAATTTTCCGGTGACCGTTGGAATATCTGTATCGCATCTTCCCCATTGAGTGCCCGGTCCACGACAAGCCCTCCTTGTGAGAACAATTCTTTCCCGGCAGAAGCAATCTTATCATTCTCTTCTACCAGCAGAACATGTTCACTCGGGAAATGCACATCCTGCCACGGGGATTGTGCCCATCCCGTCCAGTCAAGGACTTCATCCTCGCCAATGACCGCCACCGGTGCTTCACCGTATCTCAGCCGAAGCTGTATACTGATTTTTGTCCCCTTCGTATAAGTTGTCTCCACACGGATCTCTCCGCCCATCATATGTACCAGATTCTGTACGATAACAAGCCCAAGACCTGCCCCTTCCGTATTCTCTATCCGGTCAGAATATTCCCGTGCAAACGGTTCGAACATGATCTTCTGAAACCGTGAGCTCATCCCCACGCCATTATCCTGCACATAAAACTCGTATATTCCATACTCATCATCATCCGGAATCTCCCGGACTCCAAAATATATCTCTCCGAGATACTGCGTATAACTGCAGCCATTCTTCAGAAGATTCAGCAATATCTGTTGCAGCTTCTGTGCATCTCCGAGTACATACTCATGATAGAGCTGCGCCGCATCAATCCGCAGAGACTGATGGCGCACATGCAGGGAAGCCTGTACCATATCCTTCGTATTCCTGATCAGCTGCCATATGGAAAATGCCTTGCTGTCCATCTGGATGCTGCCTTCCTGTATCACATCCATTATCTCCAGTTGTTTGACCATACGGTATGCCGCCTTCGCGGAATCAAGGATGTTACCCACATTCTCCATCACCTGTTCCGGTTTTGATGAAAACGTCTTCGCAAGCACCGCATTCCCGACAATAACATTGATCGGATCCTGAATCTCCTGTCCGATTCTCTTGAGATACATATTCTTGAACTGATATGCCTGCTTGCTCTGGCTATAGGACTGATTCACAGCCTGCTGCTGTTCCCACTCATATTCCTTCGTCTCATTGATATTTTCATGCAGCCAGATCACCTTGACCGGAGCTCCGTCCCGCCATTCAATCACACGGAATTTGTCGCGGCGCCACATCTTATTTCCATCCACCATGTATTCACATTCTGCATGGTCCGTACTCTTCAGGCGTGACCGCAGCCCCTCCAGACTGCAGAATTCCGTACGGCAGCTCTGATACTCGATTGCGACATACTGTTCCACCTGCCGGTTCTGGTTGCTGTAGCTTCCCGTCTCCGGAACTATGATTCCGAATGCATCGAGGCTGTTGTGCAGAACCTCGAACGTATCCTGTTCGAGATCGATCTCTTCGATTAACAGCCATTCATCGCCCATGGCAAGCATGGCACGCTTTAATTTCTGTAACATCTCTCCCTGTTCACCCATATTTCATCCCCCTGATTTATCTATAAAGTACTGCCCAGAAAAAGGTTCCGTCCTCCGCCTGTGCGACACATACACCGAGATACGCACAATTATCCAGATTCAGGATTCCATTTTCATTCGCATTTAACTCCGAAATATATGTATCGACCGCACGCTTCACCGTCTCCACATCCGCCATCCCTGCGAATGTATAGATTACCCAGCCGGTATTCTCCAGATGACAGCGTTCGAGTACAGCATTTCCAATCTCCGAAAGCTTCGTATTCAGCTCGCCGGCTCCGGAATACCGGAGATCCGCGCCCTGTCTGGCCATCTCCCCAGCCGCCTGCATCAACGAAGTATCCTCCGTCAGCGTCCTTCCGGCCTGCGCCTGTTCTCCTATACAAAGCTCCATGAACTCCTGTGCATACGCGTCGCAGTCCACATCGTCTGTATTTTCATCTTCCAATGTTCCGGATGACGCGTTCTCCTGCTCATCCGTTGCAGATATCCCCATATCTGCCGGTGTGTCACGCTTTCTTGTCGAGAAAGCCATATAGATTGCGGCACCTATGATAAACACCGCAACGACGCCGATCACTGTAGCCAGCTTCCGGAAGTCCCTGTGCTTTGACTGTTCGTTCCTGATATCTGCAAGCATCTGCGAGACTGCCGCATCCGTGACCGGCGACGGATTCTTTATACCTGCCGGTTCCGTATCGTACAGGCAATGATATAAGCTATCCGCATCCTGTATTCTCTGTTCCGGATACACCGCAAGGCCTTGCATGATCGTACGCTCAAGCACCGGCGTAATCGGAATTCCAAGTGCCGACGGCAGGATAATATCGTCTGCCTTCTGCCGTTTCAACGCGGGTGCAATCCTGACTCCTGTGATACAATGATATATTGTTGCGCAAAGTGCATAAATATCCGAATATGGGCCTACCTGCCCCTGCGGTGTCACCTGCTCGAGAGGAGAATAGCTTCCCTTCTGCACCTTATCCGCATTGTACTCGCCATAGACCTTTGCCGCCCCGAAATCGATCAGCTTCACTTTACGATCCGACGTGATCATGATATTGTCCGGACTGATGTCCCGGTGCACCACCTGCTGCCTGTGCACACCACCCAGTGCGCGGATCACCGGACGCATGATCGCCAGCGTCTCCGAAACACTTAATCTGCCTCCATGTGTACGCAGATAGTCCGACAGAGACTGCCCACTGACATAATCCATGATCAGATATGCAGTATTATTCTCTTCCAGGAAATTATATACATTCACAACACCCGGCTGTTCGCCAAGCCGCGCAAGCATCCTCCCTTCGGAAATATACTGCTGCTTAAGCCTCTCATACACGAGTTTCTTTTCACCATCACACGGATAGATCGCCGGATCTCCCGGATTCCGGTAACAATATCCCTTCGGAAAAAATTCCTTGATTGCAACCTTCCGCTGCAGCTTCACATCGAAGCCGCAATACGTAATGCCGAAGCCGCCATTACCAAGCACATATGCGATATTATATTTTCCATGATCCAGACAGGTTCCGGCAGATAACTGACAGTTTTCCATTGCATCTCCTTATAACCAGCACTCTTCGTCATTCTACCACAAATGCACCTATAATTCTATCCCTTTTCGTGCGAAAACGCCCTTGTCGTACGGATGCCTCTGTTTCTTCATCTCTGTCACATAATCCGCCAGCGCCAGCAGCTCTGCTGACGGATCTCTCCCTGTAAGGACAAACTCCGCCCGCGACCGGTATGCGCGCAGCAGCCTGATTAGTGCATCCTGCGCAACCAGACCATATTTCACTGCATGTAAAACCTCGTCTAGTATGACAACTGCCTGTGGCACCTTATCTCCGGTCATTTCTTCGGATGCATCATTTGCACCTGTTTCCAGAGGGGAAATGTGTGCCTTTATCCACGCATCCACCTGTTGCAGCATATCCCCGCAATCTTCCCTTGTCTCCGCAAGCTCGCGCGCATTCATACGACTTACGAATCCATAAAACACCGACGGATGCAGCGTCTCAGCTCCAAGCCTGCGCAGCATCGCAATCTCCCCGGATGTATCATCCTTCAAAAACTGCACGAACAATACCGGAATTTCATATCCCATTGCACGCACAGCAAGCCCGGCTGCAGCTGTTGTCTTCCCTTTTCCGTCTCCATGATAGATCTCAATCATACCTGTCTCCTTTATACAAATTACAGATTTATAGTAATTTGAATTGTTACATTATAACTGTCCTCTGCAAATAACTCTCTTTATCTCAGCCTGCGCAATTCCAGGATCTCGTATATCCTGTCCATATCAAGACTCTCCCGCAGAATCTGTGCCAGCTTGTCAAACTGCTGTTCCCGGTATTCATGGATTGACAGATGTTCACTCTCCCCGCGCGTTTTCCCTTTGCGCGCATACAGCAGATTGATAAACGCCTCGCGAAATGCAACCTCATCGAAGATGCCGTGGATATAGCTTCCCGCCACCGTTCCTGCGGCATAGCCAAGCACTTCACCGTCCGGTCCTATAACAAATGGCTGCAGCACCCCATCGTTATCTGCTGCCTCCGTCCGCCCCATATGTATCTCATAACCGGCAACCTTTTCCCCGCCAAGCGATGCAAAGGTTCCTTCCGGCATGCCGATATGATATGTGCGGTTCTCCAGCTGTTTCTCCTCTTCGAACACCGTTGCAACCGGCAGTAATCCCATACCGTGCACACCTCCAAGTGCACTCTCCGTCTGCATCGGATCCTTCAATGCACCGCCAAGCATCTGATATCCACCACAGATTCCGAACACAATCGTACCTTTCTTCGCCAAACGTGTAATCTTCGTTTCGAGTCCACTCTCCCGCAGCCACAGAAGATCCTGAATCGTGTTCTTCGTCCCCGGAAGCAAGATCACATCCGGCTCTCCAAGGTCTGACGGCTTTGTCACATAACGCACTGACACATCCCGTTCCATGCTAAGTGCCTGCATATCTGTGAAATTCGAGATGCGTGGAAAGCGGATCACCGCCACATCGATTTCCGCCTGTATATGCGTCTCCGTAAGGCTCGATGCAAGAGAATCTTCATCCTCGATATCAACATCTGCATATGGCACCACGCCAAGCACTGGCTTACCGGCGCGTTCTTCCAGCATCGCAATACCCGGATCTAAGATCTTCTTATCTCCCCGGAACTTGTTCACGATCAATCCCTTGATCCGGTCCTGTTCTTCGGGTTCTAAAAGCATCACCGTACCGATTAACTGTGCAAATACACCCCCTCGGTCGATGTCGCCAACTAAAAGCACCGGTGCATCTGCAATCTTCGCCATTCCCATATTCACGATATCGTCCTGTTTCAGATTGATTTCCGCCGGACTTCCCGCACCCTCGATCACAATGATATCATGTTTTGCCGCAAGCTGTTCGTAGCTTTCCCGGATCACCGGAATATATTCCTTTTTCTTCTCGAAATAATCCATCGCCCGCATATTTCCTACGACCTGTCCCTGCACGATTACCTGCGACCCCATATCGGTCGTCGGCTTCAGCAGAATCGGGTTCATCCGTACAGATGGTTCCACGCCTGCCGCCATCGCTTGTACGACCTGTGCACGTCCCATCTCTAACCCTTCCTTTGTCACATAGGAGTTTAGCGCCATGTTCTGGGATTTGAATGGTGCAACCTTGTAACCATCCTGTTTGAATATGCGGCAAAGTCCTGCCGCGATAAGGGATTTGCCGGCATTGGACATGGTGCCCTGGATCATGATTGATTTTGCCATTTTGTATCTCCTTTCACACGAACCAGCCTGCGGATGAATTCCTGATTCTCACTGTGGGAACGGATTCCAATACGGAAATATGTATCATCGAGTCCCTCAAAATCACCGCACGCACGAATCAAAACACCCACTTCAAGCATCCGCTCTTTCAAGTCCGGTTCATCACGGAATAACAGGAAATTCCCATATCCATCATACACTTCCGCAACCAGCTCACGTAGCCTCGGCACAAGATACGCGCGTTCCGCCTGCAGATTCTCACGTGTCTTCGCCAGATATTCCATATCCGATAATGCCGCGATGCCTGCCATCTGTGCCGGAATCGACGTGTTCCACGGCTGAAGCTTCGCACGAATCCTCGACTGCAACTCTGTATCCCCGCAAGCCAGATACCCAAGTCGAAGTCCTGCCATACAGTAAATCTTCGTGAATGCACGGAGCACTAACAACCGCGGATGTTTCGCCAGATAAGGCAGCATACTATACGAAGCTTCCTCCTCTAAAAATGGCAGGAAACATTCATCCACACAGACATACGCCTGCATTGCTTCCGCCTTCGCAAGCACGCGCAGGATCTGTTCCCGCGTAAACAATGTTCCGGTTGGATTGTTCGGATTGCACAGGAATACAAGGCGGATGGAATCGTCCAGTTTTGCAAGCAGACGTTGAATTACAGTTTCAGAATCAAACTGCAGCCTATCCTGTCCGTCCATATCAGCAGCGCGTCCATCCGCATCTTCGCATCCTGCATAACTCATCTCTCCGCCGCCAGCGGCAACCGCTTCCGCATACCCGATAAAGGTCGGTGCAAGCGTGAGTGCCTTTCCGGGAATCGTCTGTCCCAGTGCATACAGAAGCTCCGCTGCGCCGTTCCCGGGAATAATCCGGTCTGCCGGTATATTTTGTGCTTTCGCTATCGCACGGCATAGCTGCTCCGCCCTATAGTCCGGATATCTGCCGGTCAGCACAATTCCCTCATGTGCCGCCTGAATACTTGCAAGCGGCATGCCAAGCGGATTGACGTTAATAGAAAAATCATATTCAATTGGATTTCGGTAGACATCTCCACCGTGCGTATAGTTATATTCCATGTTTTATTCCTCGCATTTTTATAAAACAGATTATTGCTTCACATATCTTTGATTCTTACTATTCGGTTTATCAGGTAATGTCATTCTGATAACTCCCAGTTCAATTGCCGGATTGATATAGTTTTTCCTAAGTGTTTCTTTTGACCGCAATCCCAACGCTTCCATAATAGCATTTGATGTATATGGGATATCATATTCCATCACATCTAACATACGTTTTACATATTCCGATGTTTCAGAGTCTGATTTGCGAATCTGCGCAATCACTTCGTCAAGGATCTGCCAAATCATTTCCAGCATAAATTCAATAAAGTTATCTGAATTACCATTGACATGACATTGTGCGATTGCGTCATAATATTCTGTCTGGTATTTTTCTATCTGACTCTCCAATGGAATATACTCAAAAACATTTCTCCAACGATACAAGATGGCTGTATGCCACAATCTTGCCATTCTTCCATTTCCGTCTGCAAAAGGATGAATAAATACAAACTCATAATGAAATACTGCAGACAATATAAGCGGATGAACCACACCTTCACTTTTCTTCATCCATGTAAATAAGTCATTCATCAAACTGTCTACCATCTGTGGAGGTGGTGCCACAAAAATGCATGTATCTCCGGAAAATACACCTTCGTCGCCTTTTCTGAAAACTCCGGATTCATTGACCGTTCGATATGTCATAATTCCATGTATCATTTTTAGATCTGTTATACTGAACGGATTAATGTCCGGGATATGCTCATATGCTTCATATGCGTTTTTTACTTCCTGAATTTCCTTCTGGTCGCCTAGAACCAGATGACCGTTTATAACGTCCCGGACTTCTGACAAGGACAAGGAATTCGCTTCTATCTTCAGCGAAGAATGTATCGATTGGATTCTGTTATTTCTTCGCAAATGTGGTCTGGATTCCAATTCCCTGTGACTATTGATCTTTCCTATTTTCTCAGATATCTCTGAAACAAGCTCCAGCATTTTATTTGATATTGTATATGGTGGTATATAATTTTGCATTTAACCAACTCCATCTTGCTTATTATCTTGCTTATTATCTTACTATATATTTTATCCGAATTCAATTAAAAAATCCCACTGACGCACGTTACAATCCTAACAAATGCACCAGTGGGAGTATTATCTTATGCTGTTTTCTTCTTTTTCTCTCTTCTCACAAAGAGAAATACACATAATCCGGCAAACACAACCGTTACAGCTACAAGCACCGGAATCACCGGAATTGGAGAGACGCTTGCGCGAACAAGCTTCAGCCCCTGATACAATGTGTACACACCGAAGATGGAGAAGATTGCAAATGCAAGCATGCTAAGCAGCCCGTCCGGCGTCTTGCTCTTCAGCAGATATCCGATCAGCATACCAAGCATATCCGCAGCGAACAGTCCGAGCGAGCAGCCAATCCATACAACCAGTGCCGCACGCATACCTTCATTTGCGCCAAATGTGATCGCGGTAAGCTGTGTCTTATCACCAAGCTCTGCTACAAAAAATGTACAAAATACCGCAAGCGGCGCAAACTTGATCTTCGTCTTACCGCCTTCTTCCTCTTCTTCATCGTCACCGGCAATCGTCGATGCGGCGAAATAAAGGAATGCGAGTGCTGCGATCATCTTGATCACCCATTCCGGCACAAACTCGCTGACAAGTCCGCCTGCCAGAACCGCAAGTCCGTTCAGCACAAGAATCGCAACACCGGTACCGAGTATAATGTCCCTTAATTTGTATTTCGAAGTAAGCGCGATCAGCATAAGCTGGGTTTTATCGCCCATCTCTGCTATAAACTCCGTGAAAAACACTTTGAAGAATAATATCATTTGTCCAAGCGCCCCTTTATCTTACTATGATGTAAACCG